>Ga0116187_1001474_pt1 | contig 24783 bp, 16 predicted proteins | sample AD_JPNNA6_MetaG_FD_89755 | JGI IMG/M metagenome (GOLD analysis project Ga0116187, IMG submission 89755) | Active sludge microbial communities of municipal wastewater-treating anaerobic digesters from Japan - AD_JPNNA6_MetaG | ecosystem: Engineered > Bioreactor > Anaerobic > Digestate | place... | reverse complement strand
GGAGCTCCGAGGGAGAGGTCTTGATCAGGCCCGAGAAGATCTCGCCGGTCGAACCGTTGATGGAGATGGATTCGCCTTCCTTCAAGGTCTTGGAACCCACGGTGAGCGTGCCCTTCTCGTAGTCGATCTCCACTTCGCCGGCGCCGGCGACGCAGACCTTGCCCATCTGGCGTGCCACGAGAGCCGCGTGGGAGGACACGCCACCGCGAGCGGTGAGGATGCCCTGCGAGGCGATCATGCCTCGGAGGTCCTCGGGCGAGGTCTCGATACGGGCCAACACCACGTTCTTGCCGGTGGCGGCGACTTCTTCTGCCTTGACCGCGCTGAACACGAGCACGCCGGAAGCCGCACCGGGACCGGCGGGCAGACCGACGGTCATGAGAGCGCCGTTGGTCAGGGCTGCCTTGTAGGCGGCGGTGTCGAAGATGGGCTGCAGGAGCTGGTTGAGAGCTTCCGGATCGCCCGATTCGACGGCGCGCTCGGGGCTCATCAGGCCTTCCTTCACCATGTCGTGCGCGATCTTCACGTACGCCAGCGCGGTGCGCTTGGCGTTGCGGGTCTGCAGCATGAACAGGCGCTTGTTCTCGATGGTGAATTCGATGTCCTGGACATCGCCGAATTCCTTCTCGAGCTTCTTGCGGACGGCTTCCAGTTCCTTGTAGGAAGAAGCCCAGTTGGGGTCCTTGGCCATGTCGACGATCTTGTTGGGGGTGCGCACACCCGCCACCACGTCTTCGCCCTGGGCGTTGACGAGGTATTCGCCGTAGAAGATGTTCTCGCCGGTGGCCGGGTCGCGGGTGAACGCGACGCCGGTGGCGGAATTTTCGCCCATGTTGCCGAACACCATGGCCTGCACGTTGACGGCGGTGCCCCACTCGGCGGGGATGTTGTACTTGTTGCGGTACAGGATGGCGCGTTCGTTCATCCAGGACTTGAACACGGCTTCGATCGCGCCCTGCATCTGCTGGCGGGGGTCGGTCGGGAACGACTTGCCGGTGAACTTCTTCACCAGTTCCTTGTAGCGCTTGACCAGTTCCTTGAGCCACTTTTCGTCGAGCTCGTTGTCGAGCTTGACGCCGGCTTCGTGCTTGACGGCGTGGAGGACGCCTTCGAAGGGTTCTTCTTCGTTCTCGTGCTTCTTCTGCACGCCCATCACCACGTCGCCGTACATCTGGATGAAGCGGCGGTAGCAGTCGTAGGCGAACGCGCCGTTGCCGGTGGCGGCCTTGAGGGCTTCCACGGTCTCGTCGTTCAAGCCCAGGTTCAGGATGGTGTCCATCATGCCGGGCATGGATTCGCGGGCGCCCGAACGGACGGCCACGAGCAGCGGAGACTTCTTGTCGCCGAACTTCTTGCCCAAGGCCTTTTCGAGCTTGGTGACGGCGGCGTCGATCTGCGGCTGGACTTCCTTGGGGAACTTCTTGCCGTTCTTGTAGTACTCCACGCAGACTTCGGTGGTGATCGTGAAGCCGGGGGGGACGTTGAATCCGCGGCGGGCCATTTCGGCCAGGTTCGCGCCCTTGCCACCCAGGAGATTCTTCTGGGTGCCGTTGCCTTCGGAAGCGTTCGCTCCGAAGAAATAGACGTACTTGTTAGCCATGCGTTCCTCGTTGTGGGATCGATGTGGGCTGCGGCCATCACCCATGAGCGAGCGTGTCGGAAAAAACCGTCGAAAGGCCGCTGCGACAGCGGCGCAAATATATCACTTGAAGAGAGGCATAAACGCCGAATAGGTCCGGAATTCCACAATCTGACGGAAGGTTCCTGTCGAACCCGAACCGCGCGCGAACGGATTGCGACAAACACGGCTTCGAATCCGCAACCATCCCACCCGGAAGACGCACCGCCATGAAGCACATCGGAGCCATTGCCGCAACCCTCGCAGCGACAACAACTTGGGCCATCGACACCGCGCCTTCGGCACGCCTGAGCCAGATCGGATTCGAGCCCGTCTCCCACAAGGTCGTGGTGCTCCCGAGGCAGCAGGACGGATCGTTCCGCACCGGAGCGTGGCAGCTCGTCGCGGTGGCTGGCAAGAAGCGCAAGGCAGCGGCCAGCGGCGCGATTCCCGCTCCGTCCTACTGGAACGGGATCGCCGACAGCGCCCAGGCCATCGTGCTTCCGGAGTCGCTCCCGGTCGGCAAATATCGTCTGGTCCAAGGCAAGGACCGGCTCTCGGCCGACTTCCAGGTGGCACCGGGCCGCGACGCCATGCTGGTCAAGGCGGGCATGAAGGCCTTCTACCACAACCGGGCGTCCACCGCCACGGATTCGGCCTTCGCCGGCAGATGGGCACGTCCTGCCGGGCACCCCGACACCCTGGTCGAACGACACGCCTCCACCGGCCAGAGCGGAACGTTCTCCAGCCCCAAGGGCTGGTACGACGCGGGCGACTACGGCAAGTACATCGTGAATTCCGGGGTCACGACCTGGCTTCTGCTGGATCTGTACGAGAAGGGGCCCGCGGTGTTCGATACGCTGCGCTGGGGAATCCCCGCCGGAGCCGAGCCCGAACTGCTGCGCGAGATCCGCTGGAACCTGGACTGGATGCTGACCATGCAGGATGCGGACGGCGGCGTGTACCACAAATTGACCACCCTGCGGTTCAACGCCATGGAAGAAATGCCCCACCAGGACAAGGGCTCGCGATTCGCCGTGATGAAGACCACCGCCGCGACCCTGGACTTCGCGCTGGTGGCGGCCAAGGCCTCCCGGATCTGGCGCCGGTTCGACACCGCCTACGCCGCGCGCTGCCTGGCCGCGGCCAGGTCGGCATGGGCTTGGAGCATCGCCAACCCCGATTCCATCTACGCCCAGCCATCGGACGTGAAGACCGGCCAATACGGCGACAAGCAGGTGTCCGACGAACGCTTCGCCGCGGCGGCCGAGATCGCCCTTGCCACCAACGACGCGGCGATGTTCCGGCCGTTCCGGGAACAGATCCGGCGCCGGGGAACGGTGTCGTCCTGGCAGGACGTGGGAGCGTTGGGGATCTACACCATCCTCGCCAACCCCGGATTCTTCGCCGCCGAACAAGCCGCAGCCAAGGCTGTGTTGACGGATTCCGCCGGGCGGTTGCGCGACCGGGTCCGGGCCACGGGCTACGCCACTCCCATCGACAGCGTCGACTTCGTGTGGGGATCCAACTGCGTGCAGGCCATGCAAGGCATCCACATGGTCCACGCCTTCCTGGCCACCGGCGATTCGAGCTTCCTGCACGGAGCCGAGGCCGCTCTGGACTACCTGCTCGGCCGCAACCCCATCGATTCGAGCTTCGTCACCGGGGTCGGAATCCGTCCCCCGCTGCACCCCCACCACCGTCCTTCGGTGGCCGACACCGTGTACACCCCTGTTCCCGGATTCTTGGTCGGCGGAGCGCACCAGGGAGGCCAGGACATCGGCCCCAATCCGTGGCAGCTGACCGACTACAGAATCCAGGGAAAACCGGCCCTGAGCTGGACCGACCACATGAAATCGTACGCGACGAACGAGGTCGCGATCAACTGGAACGCGGCGCTGGTCCACTTGGCCGGGATGGTCGCCCTCGTGCGAAAATCGTTCCCATGATGTATTTCTCCGTCTAGGAATCCATGAACGAAGACTCCGTCCAGTCCAAACCAGCGGCGGTTTCCGTGGTCGTCCATCTGCACGACCCCGGATTCCTGGCCGACGAGGAGATCAGCCGGCTTTCGGCGGCTCCCTTGGCGACGCTGGCCGGAATCATCCAGAAGCACCTCGATTTCCGGTTCGCGCTCTACCTGCCTGGACGGATTCTGGAAAGCGCCGCGCGCACTTCCCCGCGCATCCTGGACGTGCTGCGCCAGGCGGGCGCCACGGGGCGCCTGGAGTGGCTGGGAGGCGGATTCCACGATCCGTTGTTCGCGCAGATTCCGGATTCGTCGCGCAAATCCCAGATCCAGATGCTCGCCGCGACCCTGCGCCAGCATGTGGGGGCCGAACCCCACGGCGTATGGTTGCCGGGATTCGTCTGGGACCCGTCGCTGGTGTCCAGCCTGCTCCAGTCCGGGTTCATGTACACGGTCCTCAAGGACCATCAGATTTCCAGCACGCCCGCGACGGTCCAGCGAGGTTGGTACCTCACCGAGGAACTGGGGGTTCCGTTCCGCCTGCTGCCTTCCAGCGAAGCCATGGGCGCCCTGTTCCGGGCCGGCGCGGTGGAGGAAATGCTGCAGCTGGTGGCGCCCGAACCCGCGCAGGAACAGGCCGGAGGCGTGCTCGACATCTCGCTCCTGGCGTCCAGCCGGGAGGGATTCGAACCCATCCACCTAGAGCGTTTGAACGCCTTGGCGGAACTTTGCGCCAGCGCTCCGGATCGATGGGAGCTGCTCCTTCCAGGCGAAGCCGCCCGACGCGGCGAGCCCCTGGACACCGTCTACCCGCAGCCTTCCGCCGCGCGCGCCTACTGCGCCCCCGGCCCCGGAGGCGGAGTGCGCGACATGCTCCGACGCGAACGCTGGGCGAACCTCTGCCACAAGCGGATGCTGCATCTGCTTTCGCGCAACGACCAGGTGCCCGGCCCCCGGGTGCGCGCCCAGGTGGCCGAGCCTCTGCTGCAGGCCCAGAACGCGAGCTTCTTCCGCGACGCCGACGAGGCCGGCGGAATCCGGTTCCTGCGCGACCGCGTGCGGCTGGGGTCGCTGGTACTGGAAGCCGAATCGGCGTTGGACCAGACCATCCCCGGCGATTCCGTCCAGGTGGACGCCCTGGATCTGCTGTGCGAAGGCTCCCAGCAGGTGCTGGTGCGCAATTCGCGCATTTCCCTGCTGCTTGAACCTCGCCATGGAGGGCGGATCGCGGCGCTGGACCACAAACCGCGCAAACACCCCTGGGGATGCCCCACGTCGCCGTACCCCGTGCTTTCCGAGCGTCTTTTCGCCGTGGGCGAGGCCGACGAACCGGAAGGCGAATCGATCTCCGATTTCGCCGACCGCCGGTTCGAGGTGCAATACAAGCGCACCGGACAGGATCTGCAGGTGATGCTCTCCTGCCATGGGATCCTTCGGTTGGGAGGACAGGAGCATCCTCTCCTGTTCGAAAAAACCCTCACGCTGCGCTCGGGCAAGTCGAACGTCTCGGTCGCCTACAAGCTCACCAATCCCGGCCAGCACATGCTGCTGTTCGGCATGCAGGGAACGCTCTCGGTCAGCCCCAGCGACGGGGATCCCGATCAGCAGCGCCACAAGCTCGAACCCGGCCAATGGGTGGAGCTGCGGCAAGGCATCAGCGGAGACCAGGCCAAGGGCTGGGAGGTGGTCGACAAGAACGTCGGAGCCACCCTGGAATGGGACCTCACCAAACCCACGGGCATCGAGGCGGCTCCGCTGTTCGTGCGCCGCCCGGGCGAAACGGAAGGCGGCCGCCTGGACGGCCTGCGCGCCAACGCCCGATGGGAGATCCGCCTGGCTCCGGGCGAATCCTGGTCCCTGCTGTCCCGAATCGAGCTCGGCACGGCGAGGAAATCGTCTTGACCCCCGATCGTCTCGATTTCAGCCTGTACGAGACCTCGGGCCTGTTGGTGATCGCGCCTTCGGGGCGGCTGGACGCGGATTCCGGCGCCGCGCTGCGCAACAAGGTCCATTCGCTTGCCGAAAACCGTCGTTCGGTGGTGCTGGACCTTCTGCGCGTGATGTCGATTTCCGACGAGGCCGTGCTGCAGATCCTGTCCCTGGAATCCGACCTGCGCGGATCCGGCGGAGAACTCGCGCTCCTGGTGACGGCCGACGAAGTCCTGTCCCGCCTGGAACCCTGGCGCAACCTGTTCCAGATCCACCCGAGCCTGGCGAGCCTTCTGGCCACCGGATTCCAGGGCCGCGGATTCAAATGGTCCAGGCGCACCGGATTCCGTCTGGCGGCGCCCGTGGCGATCGGGCTCGGCGCGATCCTGGCGGGCTGGATGGCCACCCTCATGGTGCTGGTCCTGTGGCAGTTCCGCACGCTGCAGGCGGAAGGCGCCGAACTCGAGCGCCTGCGCAGCGAGGAAGCGCGCTCCCGGGCGCTGGTGCGCAACTACGAAGCCCGCCTGAAACCGTTGGAAGACCTCGGCCTGCTGGATGCATCCAAGCGCAGGCTTCCCCGCCCGAGGCCAAGCGTTCCTCCCGCTCCCCCAAAACCCGATTCCTCCGTCTCCGCTTCGGAACAATCGAAGTGACACCTGTCCGTTCCAGGATCTGGACACTGACCATGACTCCCACCACGATCGCGTTGACGGTCCTGGTCCTGGTCCTGCTCGGAGACTCCGCCTTGGCGATCTCGCTGGGCGCCCGCACCGCCGAAACCCGGCGGGAGATCGCGCGCATCCAGTCCCGGTTGGATTCGCTCTCGCGCCACCAGGAGGATCTCTCCCGACGATTGCTGGTGCGGGACGCGCTGGCGACGGCCTCGAACGGACGGATTCCGGCATCGCAGATCTCGCGGCTCGCCTCCGAAATCGATCGCAACTCCAGGCTGTACAACTTCGATCCTCTCCTGATCCTGGCTGTGGTCCTGACCGAAAGCCAGGGCGATTTCAACGCCACCGGCAAGTTCACATCGGGCGCCGCTTCGGGAGCCGTCGGGGTCATGCAGGTCAAGCCATCCACCGCCCGGGCCACCGCGCTGCGGATGGGGATCGAACTGCCCGATCGCGAAGATCTGCTCGATCCCGGGGTGAATCTCGCCGTCGGCGTGGCCTATCTGCTCCAGATGGTTCACCGCTACGGCGACCTCCGGTTGGGGATCATGGCCTACAACGTCGGCGAGACGGCCCTGGAATCGGCGCTTCGCGGCGAAATCGAGCTCCCCGAGGCCTACTACCGGAAAGTGTACACCAGATACGAGATCCTGCTCCGGCATTCCCGCGAGGCCGTGGAGGACCAGTCGTCCGCCGGAACGCATCCTGCGGTCAGGTTCGCTCACCGACCTTGCAAAGCCGGACGATCGACGGGGAAGCCTGCCTATGTTTGACGGCAGCATGCCCTCGATCCCAAAGCCTCCCAAGCATTTCGGTCTTGTCGACCACGATGCGGATCTCCGACACAGCCTTCTGGGAGCCTATCTCGTCTGCACCGTCGTGCTCAACTTCGGTTCGATCGTGCTGTTCTTCCTGGATCCGAACCCCATCCGATTGAGCGGGCTGGTTCCTCCGATCGTCCTCACCGTGGGCACGGCCATCCAGTACCTGCTCTGGCGCCAACGCAAGGATCGCGTCTTTTCCATCGTGCTGATCGCGACGTTCTTTTGGATGTTCGTGGGGGGCACGCTGGCCAACGGAATCCTGTCCCCGGCGACACCGATCCCCATCCTGATGGTCGTCCTGAGCGGATACCTCCTGGGAACCAAGATCGCCTACCGGGTCGGCATCGTGTCGCTGGCGTTCCTGTTCCTGGCCTACTTCGCCACGCGGATGGATCTGCTCCCGCATCCCAATCCACCTTCGTCGGTCTGGGCACGGGTCCTGGTGACTCTGATCTTCGTATCTGGATGCGCCTTGATCATTCCCTTGCACGGCCTGCTTTCCGGGGTCAGGCTGATCGAACAGGAAAAGGCGGCCCTGGAGCTTTCCATCCTTCGCCTGGAAGAAAAGCAATCGCTTCTGGCCCGCGAAGTCAAAACCCGCACCCGCGAGCTCGAACTCGCGAACTCCGATCTCAAGGCGTTTTCTTCCGCGTTGTCCCACGACCTGCGCACGCCGTTGCGATCCATCCAGACCCATGCCGCGACCCTGGAATCGGCGGACCTGTCGTCCCACCAGAAACAGCTTCTGGCGAGGATCCAGATGGGCGTGGCCAAGCTGGAATCCGACATCAAGGAAACGTTGCGGCACACCCGCGGCCAGGCCGACTCGTGACGCCGTTCGATTCCGTCGCCCAAGCCCAGGAGAAACTGCTCCGTTCCGCCGCATGGCAGATCCTGTCCATCGCCGCCATCCAGTTCGCGCTGGCGCTCGCCAGCGGGCTTTCCTCCAGCTGGCTGACCTTCAGCGTCCTCCTCGCGATCGTTGCGGCTCCCGCCCTGCTCTCCGGACGGGATACCCGCACCCGATCGTTCGCGTTCATCCTGCCGCTGGCGCTGTTCTCCCTGGCCGCCCCGTGGGAACTGGGTGGATTGAGCCACCCCATCTGCCTCCTTCCCGTGGCGGCCATCCACACCGCGGCCTTCCTGCTGGGCATCCGACCCGCCTTGTTCATCGGTTCGGCGAGCCTTCTGAACATCCTCGCGATGACGCTCGGAGAGCGGTTCGGCATCCTGGAGAACGCCACCCCGTCGATCGAAACCGCCGTGCTGCACATCGCCGTGCTGACCGCGCACGGAATGTTGTTCATTTCCACTCCGCTGGGCCTGCTGCGACATCTTCTGACGCTCGCCGCCACCGACCTTTCCGCCCGCCGGGACAACGAAGCCGCGCTCCACGGGTTCACCAACGAGCTGGAAGACAAGGTCGCGCGCCGGACGGAGGCCCTGGTCAAAAGCCGCGAACGCCTGCATCGTTCCGTCGACGAAGTCGCCACCTCCATGAAGGCCTCGATCCAGGATCTGGTCGAGGCGTCCCGGGAGTTTTCCGCGAGCTTTTCCGTCGACGATCCGGAACCCCGGTGGACGGCCTTCCGGATCTCGTCGGGCTGCGAACGGATGGAAACCATGCACGGCGCCCTCCACAGGCTCTGCCTGCTGGGCGAAGCCGCCCTGGATCTGCGCCCCCTTTCTCCCGAGGCCCACACGGGCATGGTCCACCGGATCTGGAGCGAGATCAAGAGCATCCATCCCGAACGGACCATTTCGTTCTTCCTGGACCCGATCCCAGGGTGCGTCTGCGACGCCGACCTCCTGCGCCAGGTCTGGCAGAATCTGCTCTCCAACGCGGCGAAATTCACGTCCGAGAGCCAGTCGGCCTGCGTGAAGGTCTACTTCCGCGACGGGGATTTCTGCGTGGAAGACAACGGTGCCGGATTCGATCCGGAGTCGAGCGACAAGCTGTTCGGCATCTTCCAGCACGAGAAGAACGACGACGGCCTTCCCGGACAGGGAGTCGGACTCGCGATGACTCGCCGCATCCTGGAAATGCACGGCGGCAGCATCCAGGCCGAAGGCAAACCCGGGCAAGGAGCGTTGTTCAGGTTCCGGATCCCCGACGATCCGGACTGATCCGGATCGGGGCATCCGGAACGCACCAGACGACGGCGATCCCGCGTTCGGATGCCATGTCGCGATCCTTCAGCGAACCGCAGCCGGATGGACGCAACGGAAACCGATCGCGCCGGAGTACCGCTCGTCGGGACGGAATCCGTCCCGATAGGCCACTCGCCCGCCGGTCGGGCCGTTCAACCAGCTTCCGCCACGCATCACCCGCCCCGTGCCGTCCTGGGGACCCTTGGGGTCGCGCGCCGGGCTCTTGGAGTACCAATCCGCGGCGTACCAGTCGGCGGTCCACTGCCAGACGTTGCCGGCCATGTCGTGCAGCCCCCATTTGTTCGGCTTTCTCCCCCCCGCCGCGGCGATGAGCGCATGGCCGTCGCTGCACGGGAAAGCCGACCATCCGGGGAGCATCTTCAACAGGGTCAGATCGGCGAAATTGGCATGGTCGCAGGCCTTGGAAAGCGTATCGCCCCACAGGTAGATCCCCGAATCCCCGGCGCGTGCGGCGTACTCGAACTCGGCTTCCGTCGGCAACCGACCGCCTTTGGCCCGACAAAAGGAGTCGGCCTCGTTCCAGGTCACGTACCACGCAGGCAGATCCGGATCGGGACTGGAACAGGTCGCCCCGTTGCACAGCGTCCACGGGCTGGTTCCCGTCGCCGCCTCGAACTCGGATTGCAACACGGGCAGGCGGTCCATCCGGAAAGCGGACAGGCACACCTCGTGGCGAGGGTGTTCGTTGTCCGACCCTACTCCGTCGGGGCTTCCCATCAGGAAGCATCCGGCGGGGATGTCCACGATTCCCGGCCCGACCAAGCCTCGGCGTTTCTTCTTGCGGGTCTTGGCGGCCTTGGGTGGTTTGCCGTCGGATCGAACCTGCGCCTGGATCCGATCCGGCAACCGGGAGGGCCGTTCCAGCACGGGATCCTTCGCCGGGGGCGCATCGAAGGGGACATCCTCGTCAACGAAATCCGTCGAAGCGTTGGGCGCGGCGGCGGTGTCCAAGGGGAGGACGTCGAGGGGCTCCTCGCCAGAAACCGCCACGGCGCAACCAGCCACCGACACGGCCACGATCAAACCGCTCCGCAACGAGCCGCGGGGAATCAGCTTCCTGGAGATCCGAGCGCAGGGATTCCATCCTAGCATGCGCAAGAGAAGGCGACTTCGCACGACCAACACCTCCGCGTCGACATCCACCAAAATGCAAATCCTGGCGCACGCGGAGCGAGACGATGGATCAATCCTTGCGAAGCACCAGGATCCAGCCGGGTTCGACTCCGGTCCAATCCCGCCTCGATTCGTCCGCCCACACGGATTCCGATCGCAGCCCCACCGAAATCCCGAACCCTGCAAGCGCGTCGGGTGTCCAGCGCCGTTGCTCCACCTTCCACCCCAGGTTCCCCGTGCGACCATGCACATCCAGCTCGAAGACCACACGGTCCCGACCTGTCAGGATCCGTCGCCGGTCCAGGCGGATTTCGCCCGCTTGCAGCGATGGAAGCGACCTCACCGGATGTTCGTCGCGATCGGCCACGACCTGGATCGCCAAGCGACCACCCGGCTCCAGCCGTTCGGAGGCTCCGGCCAGGAACGAGCGGACGGCGGAATCCGTCAACAAATGGGGAAACGTCTGCCCCAGGCAGACGATCAGTCCGAACGCCTTTCCGGGCAGAACCGTCGAGATCTCGCGCAGATCCCAAAGCACCACGCGACCGGAATCGTCGTCCGCCTGTTCGCGGGCGTGCGCGACGAACCCCGGATCCAGGTCGAACCCGTAGGCATCCACACCTTGGGCGACCAAGGCCCGGACCAGCGCCCCGGTGCCGCAACCGGCATCGAGCACGGCCAGGCCCGGTGCGACCAGGGAACGGCACATGTCCACCCGCTCGGAACGCAACGGGAACAGTTCTTCCCACACGGAAGCAAGCTCGGCCCAAGGGCTGGTCGCGGAGTCGGATGAGTGGTCCATCATCTTGCATGATACCATTTCACGGCGCCGACCGACCGCTCCTGGTCACCGCCACGGCCCGGCCACCTTGGCCGTCCAGGTGGCGCTCCCGGGTCGTTCCACCCACACCACCATGCACCCGCGCGCAGCCCACGGACGCAGATCCACCACGCCACGCCCGGTCAGCTCGCCGCGCCCCAGGACCGCGCCCCGCAGATCGGTCGCCACCACCGTCGCGCGACCATCGCCCGCCAGGTGCAGCCGCCCCGCCTCGATCCAGGCCCCGACCGCGGATGGACGGACGGAAATCGTCGAGGTCGACCGCAGCCCCACCTCGAAGGCCAGACGGCTCCTGCATCCGGAGGCGTTCACGTGCTCGGCCAGGTAGGTTCCCGCCTTGGAGGCGTCCACCACGGGGACCACCACCGTGCGTTCGGTCGACGCGAATCCCGACGGCCCCGTCCACTTCCAGGTGCCGCCCGACCACGGCCACGGGGACAGGGTCACCGTGTCGCCCGGCTCCACCGTCGCGTAGGGGGATTGGTGCCAAGCTCCGCGCAGCTGGATGTTCGGGGAGATGGGCGAAGAAAGGCAGGCCCCGTGGACAAGATTCGCCATGTCGTCGTCGTAGGCCATGGCGGACACGTTGTCGCGGTACGCGGCGCCGGCGCGAGTCAGGACGGTGGGGTTGGCGCTGAACATCTGCCGGGTCTCGCCCACCCACTCGTAGATGGAATAGCGTTCCACGAACCGAGCCGTGTCCATCATGCGGATCATCTCGCCCACGGTCTTGGCCTGCTCCTCCAAGGTGGGCGTGCAGCAGGTCCAGTTGGCGCCGTTGTTCCATTCGGTGACCCAGACGGGGCGCTTGGTCTTTTCATGCACCCACTTGAGCCAGCCGTAGAACTGCGAAGCCGTTTGCCCTCCCTTGTACCAGTGGACCGGCACGAAATCCACCCGGTAGCGCAGCGAATCGGCCTTGCGCATGAATTCGAACAGCCAGTCGGTTCCGGCCGATGCATCCGACGGCGCGGGCGCCCCCACCCGCAGCCCCGACTTCAACATCTCGGGCCAGGCGGCGAGGGCCGCCGCGACGGTGGCGTTGGCCTGGTCGGGACGATCGGGTTCGTTGAGCCCCAAGGCGTGCGTGACCTGCGTCTTGGTGTTGATGTTCGCGTAGGCCGGCCAATTCATGTTGTGGCGCATCGGCACGTATTCCTGGTCCAAGGTGGACGCAGCCGCGTTGTCCCAGTTGTACCACCAGTGGGTCTTCAAGGCGTCGGCGGCAGGCAGACCGTTGGTCCAGCCCTTCTTGGCGGTCCACCGCCACGGGAACACCCGCACGAACGAAACCTTGCCGTCGAGCGCGGCGGGAAGCTGCTCCACCACCACGTCCTGCCGGTCGGCGACCCAGACCCGGCTCTCGCCGGTGCCGTCTTCGTTCTGCGCCAGGGTGGCCATGTAGCCGTGCTTGAGCCGGAACGACCGGATCCTGTCGTCGAAGCTCCCCAGCTGCGCCGAACGATGGTAGGTGTCGGGCACCAGTGCCAGGGAATCGCCGACAAGTCCTGTCTTGGCGAAGACACGGATGGCCTTGTAGCCCGATGCATGGCTGATGACCACGCTCCCCTGCAGGTGCTGGTCGATCCGGATGTTGCGTCCCGGCACGGCGGGCTCGCCATCCACGCGGATCTGGCGGCGGTACAGGGAATCCAGCCGCGACGGCCTCACGTTGGGAAAATGGATCCACACGTCGTCGGAGCGAAGGTCCAGGGCCGCCCCGTCCAGGGAGCCAACGGAATCCGTCACAACGACCCGGCTGCGCCCGGAAATTTCCAGGGAGCGTCCGGCCAGGGTGGGGACGGTGGCGTTCCAGTCGACGAGCCGTTCGGCGGCGTGGGAGGGCGCCCCCAAGGCGGCAAGCACGAGTCCGACCACGCCCAGCGACGCGAGAAGCGAAGATGGCCGCGGACGATTCCGCGGATCGCAAGGAGACATGGATGATCCCTCCGCCACTCCGCCGGGGATACCGGTTCCCCGACTGGAGGTGCCTGCCATGAAAGCTACCACCTCGGGAGCCCCGGTCGCGACCACGGCGCGGGTTGGCTAAAATTTCCGGACTCCCCGGATGCGCAGCACAGACAACAATCGTCCTCCAGATCCCCGCAAGAACAGAGTCCATCGTGAAACAGATCTACGCAACGATTCTCGCAGGGGTCGTGGCCAGCGCCTCGGCCTTCGACGGTTCCAGGAAAGGATTCGTCCTGGGTGCCGGAGCCGGCGGCCATCTGGCCACCACGACCGACAAGGTCCTGCTCGACGGAATCGCCGACCGGAAAATCGACAATAGGTTCGGCCTTTCTTCCGACTTCCTGCTGGGGTACGGATTCAACTCCAAATTTCTTCTGCTCTACCAGAATTCGGGAACCTGGTATCGTTCCCATGGCGATCTGTTCCATGGCGACATTGGCCCCGTCGGATTCCGGTACTACCCCACCGGCGACGAACCTGGATTCTTCGTCGGGGCGTCGGGAGCGCTGGGATCCCTCGTGAACCGCGACGAATTCGAAGGCGCCGGAGGCTACGGATTCACCCTGACCTACGGGTACGAGATCAAGCGCCACCTTTCGGTGGAACTCAAGATCTCGCACATGAGCGTCGAAAAGGACGCCCTCCGGCAGACGTCCAACTCGATCGCGCTGATGATCGAAGGTTTGGCGTACTGACCAACCTGTCCTGTGCCGCCTCCCACCGGGTGTTGTAGCGACGCAAGATTTTGCGTTCCTACAACACCCGGTGGGCCTTGTTCCCTTACTTGATCCGATCCCTCAAATAGTTCTCCACCTGGTCGATCGCGATGCGGTCCTGGGTCATCTTGTCGCGTTCGCGGATGGTCACTGTATTGAGCTTCTCGGGTTCGCCCTGGCCCACGGTGTCGAAGTCGACCGTGACGCAGAAGGGCCACGGCGAAGTCGGGCGGCGAGGCCCGAGGGCGAGCGAGCGGTTTTCCGGCAAGGACGGCCGACGAGGCGTAGCCGGAGGCTTACGGTGAGGAGGCCGGACGCCGCAGGGGAGCCGCGCAGCCGACCGAAGCCCGCCGAACGGCTTTGGCGGAGCCCGGGATGCGTTCCGATCTCGTCCTGGCGGCGGTAGCGCTTGCCCACGGCCTGGGTCTCGTCGTACTCCAGTGGTCGGACCGATTTCATCTTCCAATTATTCCGGACTAATCCTGCTTATTCCTGCTCATTCCTACTTTAGGAGTCATGCAAGAGCGCTGGCTTTCCGTTGAAGAAATCGGGGAATACCTGGGAGTTTCCAAAGACACCATTTATTCGTGGATTGCCAATCGAGGAATGCCCGGTCACAAAGTCGGACGGTTCTGGAAATTCAAGCGCGACGAGGTCGATACCTGGGTTCGCGATGGTGGCGCCGCCGATGCCTAGGATCTTCGACAATATCGAGAAGGATCTACTCGGTGCTTTGCGAGAAACCCTGCAGCTTTCACAGCAGGCCGATTTCTGCGTGGGGTATTTCAACCTGCGCGGCTGGAAGCAAATCGACGGGAGCCTCGGCTCCTGGCAACCATCGTCCGGTCAAGTATGCCGGGTCATGGTGGGCATGCAATCGCCACCCCAGGAAGAATTGAAGCGCCATTTCGGGCTGGACGACGATGCTCACGGAATCGACAACCAAGCCGTCATCCGCTTCAAAAAGCAGATTGCGCAGGACTTCCGGCAACAGCTCACCTTCGGCATTCCCACCAACGACGACGAAAAGGCACTCCAACGCCTGGCGCAGCAGCTGCGCGACGGTGTCGTGCAGGTCAGGCTCTTCCTGCGGCATCGCCTGCATGCCAAACTCTACCTGATGCACCGTCCCGACCCCATCAATCCAGTGGTCGGGTACCTGGGCAGCAGCAACCTCACCTTCTCGGGGCTTTCGGGGCAGGGCGAACTCAACGTGGACGTGCTGGACGGAGACGCCTGCAACAAGCTTTCCAAGTGGTTCGAGGACCGCTGGAAGGACAGATTCTGCGTGGACATCTCCCAGGATCTTCTTGAGATCCTGGGAGAAAGCTGGGCTCGCAGCGAGGTGCTTTCCCCGTATCGCATCTATGTGAAAATGGCCTACCACCTCTCGCAGGAGGCACGGGCGGGGCTTTCGGAATTCCGTATTCCGCGCGACTTCGGGAACCAGCTCTTCGACTACCAGACCGCCGCCGTGAAGATCGCGGCGCACCATCTCAATCGTCGCAACGGCGTGCTGCTGGGGGACGTGGTGGGCTTGGGCAAATCCCTGATGGCCACGGCATTGGCCCGAATCTTCGAAGACGACCACGGGCTCGAGACCCTGATCCTGTGCCCAAAGAACCTGGTCACGATGTGGGAGGACTACCGCGAGCGCTACCGCCTGCGAGCCAAGATCATCCCGTTCAGCACCGTTGGGACGGAGCTTGCCGACCTGCGTCGCTATCGGCTGGTCCTGATCGACGAAAGCCACAACTTGCGCAACCGCGAAGGTCGCAGGTACCAGGCCATTCGCGACTACATCCAGAAGAACGACAGCAAGTGCATCCTGCTCTCCGCCACGCCTTACAACAAGGCCTATGCGGACCTAGCGAACCAGCTTCGCCTGTTCCTGGAGGAAGACGAGGACATCGGTCTACGCCCCGAGGCACTGCTGCGCGAGATGGGCGAGATTGAGTTCGTGCGCAAGCACCAGTGCGGCACCAAGACCATCGCCGCCTTCGAGAAAAGCTGCCATCCCGACGACTGGCGCGAACTGATGCGCCTGTTCATGGTGCGTCGCACGCGCAGCTTCATCCAGATGCACTACGCCTCGCAGGATCCGCAGACCGGACGACGCTTCCTGACCTACGAGTCGGGAGAGAAGTCGTGGTTCCCTGAACGCAAGCCGCGCACCGTCAAGTTCGAGGTTCGCGAGAAGTCGAAGTCCGACCAGTACGCCCGGCTCTTCTCCTCTGCCGTAGTGAACCAGATCGCATCGTTGCACCTGCCACGCTACGGTTTGGGCAACTACGTGGCGCCCTCGCCCGCCGTGGCGCCGAGCGGTGCGGAAGCCAAGATCCTGGACGATCTGGGGCGTGCGGGCAAGCGCCTGATGGGATTCTGCCGCACCAACCTCTTCAAGCGACTGGAAAGCAGCGGCGCTTCGTTCGTCCAATCGATCGAGCGCCACATCCTGCGCAACAATCTGTTCCTGCATGCACTGGATAACGGTCTCCCGCTCCCTCTGGGCGCCCAGGACGCCGCCATGTTGGACGCTTCGCTGGACGACACCGACGAAGGGCGCCTGAGCCTGGACGAGGAGGATTCCAACACGGAACCCGAGACGACCGACGACACAGACTATCGGGCAAAGGCCTCCCAGCTCTATCAGCTCTACTCCACCGCCTGGAAGCGCCGCTTCAAGTGGATTCGCAGTGACCTCTTCGCACCCAAGCTGCGCGAGCATTTGGCGGAGGATGCAGCCATCCTCTCCGACCTGCTTACCCTGTCGGGGTCGTGGGATCCGAGCCGCGACACCAAGCTTCAGGCGCTGGTGGAACTGCTCAAGGTCCAGCATCCCGACCGCAAGGTCCTGATCTTCACGCAATTCGCCGACACCGCGGCCTACCTGCTGGACCAGCTACGCAAAGCGGGAATCGAGCGGGTGGCGGCGGCGACCGGGCAATCTGAAGACCCGACCACTCTCGCCCATCGCTTCAGCCCGGAGAGCAACCGCAAGACCGAACGCATCCCCGAAACCGACCGGCTGCGGGTCCTGATCGCGACAGACGTCTTGAGCGAAGGGCAGAATCTGCAGGACTGCCATGTGGTCGTGAACTTCGACCTTCCGTGGGCCATCATCCGGCTCATCCAGCGGGCGGGGCGCGTGGACCGCATCGGGCAGAAATCGCCGGAGATCCTCTGCTACACCTTCCTCCCGGCCGACGGTGTGGAACGGATCATCCGCCTGCGCGCCCGGGTGCGCCAGCGCCTGACAGAAAACGCCGAGGTGGTGGGAACCGACGAGTCGTTCTTCGAGAACGACGGCGAAGACCAGCAAGTCCTGGATCTCTACAACGAGAAGGCAGGGCTTCTGGACGGCGACGGCGACACCGAGGTGGACCTTTCGTCGTATGCCTACCAGATCTGGAAGAACGCCATCGAGCGCGACCCCAAGTTGGTGCACGAAATCCCTTCCATGCCCGACGTGGTGTACTCCTCCCGTCCACACCAGCCTTTCCCGCGCGCTCCCGAAGGTGTGCTCGTTTTCCTGCGCACCCCCGAAGGCAACGACGCCCTGGCCTTCATGGACCGCAGCGGCAAGAGCGTCACCGAATCGCAGTGGGAAATTCTGAAGCTCGCGGAATGCTCCCCCGACATGCCTGCGCAGCCGAGGCACGAGCACCACCACGAGATCGTCCACAAGGGAGTGTCCCACATCCTGCAACAGGAACGCTCCCGACCCGGCGGCCAATTGGGGAGGCCCAGTGGTGCGCGCTTCAAGTGCTACGAGCGTCTCAAGGCACATGCCGAGAAGGTGCGCGGCACCCTGTTCGAATCGCCGGACCTGCTGCGCGCCATCGACGACCTGTTGCGTGCCCCGCTGCGGCAGACGGCCACCGAGATCCTGAACCGCCAGCTCAAGGCCGGGATCGACGACACCCATCTGGCGGAACTCGCCATCTCCCTGCGCGACGAAGACAGACTCTGCCTGAGTCCCGCCGAAGCCGAGCGCCAAAGCGAAGCGCGCCTGTTGTGCAGCCTGGGGCTGTTCGCCCCCGAAGGACCGATCTCATGAACTCCCTGAATCTCGAGAACGCCCGCCGCCTGCTCCAGGAATTCCGCTTCCAGGAACTCTTCGTGGAGGAACTGGGTTGGCTCAATCCATCTTCTCGGACCACGACTCCGATCCAAGGCAAGGGTTTTGCCGGGACGCTTCGGCCGGTCGCCCAACTGGGCGGGGTGCAGGTGATCGCCTTCGTGAGCGATGCGGCGGAATGGCCGACAGCGGACATCCGCAGGGCTGTCCACAAGGAAGTCGCCAAGAGCTACCACGAAAACCTGCTGATCTTCCTGGACCGCTTCAAGGATCCCACCCAAAGCCTGTGGCATTGGGTACGAACCGAAGGCAAACGCAGCGTGGTACGCGAGCACGCCTACCTCAAGGGGCAGTCGGGCGACCTGTTCCTGACCAAGCTCAGTTCGCTGGTTGTGGAATTGGCCGAGCTGGACGATTCGGGTGACCTGCGCGTGGTGGAGGTTCTCAAGCGGCTACGCGACGCGCTGGACATCGAGCACGTCACGAAGAAGTTCTTCACCGACTTCAAGAATCGCCACGACGAGTTCCTGGGGCTCATCGAGGGCATCGCCGACGAGCACGACCGGCGCTGGTACGCCTCGATCCTGCTCAATCGCCTGATGTTCATCTGGTTCCTGCAGAAGAAGGGCTTCCTCGACTCCGGTGACCTGGACTACCTCCCGCGCAAGCTGGAGGAAAGCCGCAAGACAGGCGAGAACCGATTTTACGACACATTCCTCCAAGCGCTCTTCTTCGAGGGCTTTGCCAAGCCCGAGGCGCAACGCAACGCCGCCACCAACAAACTTCTTGGGGCAATCCGCTACCTGAACGGCGGATTGTTCCTGCCCCACCGCATCGAACAGCGCAACCCCGGCATCCGCATCCCCGACAGTGCCTTCGAGAACCTGTTCCGCCTCTTCGGAGCGTACTCGTGGAATTTGGACGACTCTCCCGGCGGCAAGGACGACGAGATCAACCCCGATGTGCTGGGATACATCTTCGAGAAGTACATCAATCAGAAGGCCTTCGGCGCGTACTACACTCGGCCCGAGATCACAGAATACCTGTGCGAGCGCACCATCCACCAGTTGGTCCTTTCTCGCCTGGAAGCCCCGGCCATCCCCGGCGTGGCACCGGCGCGGCGCTTCAAGTCCATCGAAGACCTCCTCCTGGGACTGGACGCCCAGACCTGCCGCGAGCTTCTGAACGACATCCTTCCCAAGCTGTCCATCCTCGATCCCGCCTGCGGTTCGGGGGCGTTCCTGGTCGCGGCCATGCGCACCCTGATCGATCTCTACGCGGCCTTGTGGGGCCGTGTCCCGGAGTTGCGCGACACTAACCTCTCGGCACAACTAGCGCAGGTCCAGAAGGACCACCCCAGCGTTCCGTACTTCATCAAGAAGTCCATCATCACCGACAATCTGTTCGGGGTGGACCTGATGGAAGAGGCGACAGAAATCGCCAAACTGCGCCTGTTCCTAGCGTTGGTGTCTTCGGCGAAGAAGGCCGAAGACCTGGAGCCATTGCCCAACATCGACTTCAACATCCAGGCGGGCAACTCTCTGGTGGGACTCGTGAGGGTGAACGACAAGGAGATCGAGAAGACGACGGGACGCGATCTGTTCCGCAAGTCGTATGGCGATCTGGTGCGGGAGAAGAACCAGAAGATCGACCTCTATCGGCACACAGGCAAGTTCACCGACGACTTGCGCGGCCTGCGCGATTCCATCGATTCCCTCAAGGCCGAAGCCAAGGAGTTGTTGGACGACCAGCTCCTGAGCCAGTTCGCGAAGGAACTGGAGATCAAGTTCGAGGAGTCCACCTGGAACGACGCCAAGAACGAGGAGGGCAAGCCGCGCAAGCGCACCCTCACCCGCAAGGACATCGAGGCCCTGACCCCATTCCACTGGGGATACGAGTTCGACGAGGTGCTGGGTAAGCGCGGCGGGTTCGATGCCATCCTGACCAATCCGCCGTGGGATATCTGGAAGCCCAACGCCAAGGAGTTTTTCCTGGCGCACTCCGCCTCGGTCACGAAGAAGAACATGACCGTGAAGGATTTCGAGCGCGAGCTGCCCGGCCTCCTGGCCAAGCCCGGAGTGAAGGCCAAGTGGCTGGAGTACCTCAGCAGCTTTCCCCATGTGAGCAGCTACTTCCGCAGCGCCCCGCAGTTCCGGCACCAGATCTCGATCGTGAACGGCAAGAAGGCGGGGAGCGACATCAACCTCTACAAGCTTTTCGTGGAGCAATGCCACACCCTGCTGCGCGACGACGGCCTGTGCGGCATGGTGATCCCCAGCGGTATCTACACCGACCTGGGGACGAAGGCCTTGCGCGAACTGCTCTTCTCGAAGGCGCGCATCGACGCGCTGTTCGGGCTCTCGAACGAGAAGTTCCTCTTCGAGGAGGTGCACCACGCCTTCAAGTTCTGCATCCTGAGCTTCCAGAAGGGCGAGACCACCGAACGCTTCGATGCGTCGTTCCGGATCAATCCCCGCGAAGCCGTGGGGGCCGAGCATCTCGAGAGCTTCCTGCACGACCCGACGGTACGCCTTCCCGTTTCGGTGCCATTGGTGCGCAAGCTCTCGCCCGATTCGCTCTCCGTGATGGAGTTCAAGAGCGACGTGGACGTGGCCATCGCCGAGAAGATGCTGCGCTTTCCGCAGCTGGGAGAAGATGTCCCCGGTACGTGGAAGCTGAAACTCGGTAATGAATTCCATATGACGAGTGACGCTAAAGGCTTATTTGAAGAAATTCGTGTGAAAGGATACTTGCCCCTTTTCGAAGGGAAGATGATCCACCAATTTCGCGCAGACTTTTCAGAGCCACGATTTTGGATCGAAGAGAATAAAGGCAGGGCAAGGCTGGTAGGTCGCACCAAGGACGAAGGCCAGACTGTTAGCTACCAGATCTACCGACTGGCTCACAGATCAATTGCCAGTGCCACCAACGAACGCACGATGATTGCAGCGATCTTGCCTCCACAAAGCTTCTACGGGAATTCGCTAAATGCAACTCAAGAGCTAGTGCCCGCGGATGTTCTCCTCTACACCGCAGCTTTGATGAATAGTTTCTGTTATGACTTCTCGATACGGCAATCCGTAAGCTCAAACCTCAATCAGTTCTATGTGATGCAAGTTCGCGTCCCCCGCCTCACCGCCAAGGACCCGGCCTTCCGTCCCATCGTGGAGCGCGCCGCCAAGCTCACCTGCACGGCACCCGCCTTCGCCGACCTGTGGAAGGATGCCATGGGCACCACCTGGTCGCCGGCTTGCGGTGCCACCTCGTTCGCCGACCGCGCCAAGTTACGCGCCGAGCTCGACGGCCTCGTAGCCCACCTCTATGGGCTGACCGAGATCGAGTTCGCCCACATCCTCAAGAGTTTTCCCGTCACCCCCGATCCCGAGAAAATCTCGGCCCAGAACTCCTTCCGCGACGTGGAGAAAGGGTTCGTGAAATGACCAAGCGACAGACCTCGGCGCGACTGGACAAGATCCGCATCAAGCGATTCAAGGCGATCAGGGATTCAGGAATCGTGAAACTCGGCCCCTTGACCATCTTCGTGGGTAACAACGGATCGGGTAAGAGTTCGATCATCGAAGCCCTTCAGTCCCTGCGTACGTTGGTGCTCTCGGGGATCGACGAGGCCGTATCGCCGTGGAAGGGAATTCAGCATGTGCGGAACAAATTCGCTTCGAAGCGTGCAAGCAGGATCGAATGGGAGCTCGGTGGCAAATTCACATGGGGCCAATCCTTCCGAGGTGGATGGGCTTTGGATGCCGACGAGAACTCCGCCTGGATCGCCGAGGAAGATGTCCGCATAGAGAAATACACCCACATCGTGCGCAGCGCGGATGGCGGCGTGGTCATGGCGGGTAGCGACGAGAATGGCGTCCTGAAACAGGCCCAGAAGGAGGATCAGGGGCGATTCTTCCCCTTCGGGAAGATCCCCACCAACCGGTCGGCGATGGGCTACATCCCTCCCTTCCACGAACTTCTCCTGTCGTGGCAATTCTTGTCCCTGGATGCATGGACGATGGGCCAACCCCGCCGGAAATCAATCGCTTCGGAAGGGGTGCGACTCTCCCTGGAGCCCAATGGTGCCAACCTCGCCGAAATCCTCCTCCAGATCCGCGACCTCGATCCGATGGCCTTCGATGGCATCCTGGAAGCTCTGCAGTTCGTCCTTCCCTATGCCCAGGACATTCAGCCGTACGTGACCTCCGAACTGGAGCGTCTTGTCCTAGTGAACATGACGGAAAATGGCGAGAAGATCCCCAGCTGGCTCCTGTCCACCGGCACGCTGCGGGTGCTGGCGATCTTGGCTTGCCTGCGCCATCCCAATCCGCCACCCTTGCTTGTCATCGAAGAAATCGAAAACGGCCTGGATCCGCGCACCATCGGCTTCGTGGTGAGTGAAATCCGCAGCGCCGTGGAATCGGGCCGAACCCAAGTGATCCTGACCACGCATTCGGGGTACCTGCTCGATCAGGTCCTGTTGGAGCACATCGTGGTGGTCGAGCGCGACCCCAAGACCGGCGAACCGCGCTTCCATCGCCCCTCCGACCAGGACGAACTCAAGGGATGGGCCAAGGAGTTCAGCCCCGGCCAGCTCTACGTATCGGGGCGCCTGGAACGGAAGTATGGCGCATGAAGATCGGGATGCTCTTCGAATGCACCAAGGACGGCCCGGATTACAAGGTCTGCACCAATCTCGCGAAACGAATCTGGACCGAATCTCTGCATCGCTCCGGCCTGGAGATCGTCTCGGACTTCCTGGACAACAAGCCCAAGCTGGTGGCCGGATGCGGGACCAAGGCCGCACACTTTCTCAAGTCAGGTGTCGAGCATGTCTTCATCGTATGGGACCTGTTCCCCAGCTGGCGGCGCGATGAGAAGCCATGCCGTCATCAGGATCGTCTCGACATTTTCGCCAGCCTCGACGCTGCCGGTGTTCCTCACGACAAGGTGACGCTTCTGTGCATCGAGGAGGAGTTGGAAGCCTGGCTGCTCGCTGACGGATCGGCGATCGAGCGCGCATTGTCACGCCCGGCGCACCCGATCTCCGGGATTGGGCACGAGTCCCGTCCGGATGCGGTGAAGAATCCGAAGGAGAAGATGGCACGAATCTTCCGGACCAAGGCCAACCGGACCTACAATGACTTCACCGACGCAGAAAAGATCATACGTCAGGATCCGTCCTTGCGGCGTCTGGCCAAATCGACATCGTTCGCTCGGTTCCAAACCAAGCTCTCCGCGCGCTAACCTTGGTCATCCCCGAATTCGAACGATTCCAACAGTTCCCAATGGGAATCGCCTACACTGGGTAGGCGTACTGGCCCTTTGCGTTCACGAAGGACTTCGCCACCATTTCCGCACCCATCGGATCACCATTCCGCTGGCACCAGTCGTAGGTCAGGCGGATCAATCGATACGTACCGCGCCCACCTTGGTAGGGAGTGCCGTAGGAGGTGAGGTGGCCGTTCCCGTTAAGAGTGGCTGCCAGACGGTTACCAGTCATCGTTTGCTGGGTGGCACTCAGGCATTTGGCAGTAGCCAGCACCAGATTCATTTTTGCTATGGACATGAATTTGCTCCTTTGAGTCGGAAGATCGACATGATCTTGCCCAAAGGACCGCTTCAGCTGCGTTATTTCGTTTCCCGCGCCAGGGATGCCGCCCGAACGGGCCAAGCCCCCCGCGTAGCGGAGGCTTGGCAGGCAGCCCGACCCCGGGCCCGCCCTTCGATACAGCCAGCCGAAGGCTGGCCACTCAGGGAACGGGCCGGGGAGGCGCCCGATCCTGGACTTACTTGATCCGATCCCTCAAATAGTTCTCCACCTGATCGATCGCCACACGGTCCTGCGTCATCTTGTCGCGCTCGCGGATCGTGACGGTGTTGAGCTTCTCCGGCTCGCCCTGGCCAACCGTGTCGAAGTCGACCGTCACGCAGAAGGGCGTGCCGATCTCATCCTGGCGGCGGTAGCGCTTGCCGACGGCCTGGGTCTCGTCGTATTCGACCGGGAAGCTTTCCAGCAGGTCGTGGTAGAGCTTCTGGGCGACCTCGACCTGCTCGGGCTTCTTGTACAACGGCAGGATCGCGGCCTTCACCGGCGCCACGCGCGGCGCGAACCGCAGCACGGTGCGCTCCTCGCCGTTGTCGAGCGTCTCCACCTCGTAGGCGTCGCAGAGGGTCATCAAAGCAAGGCGGTCGGCACCCAGCGCGGGCTCGACCACCCAGGGGATGTAGCGCTCGTTGGTGACCTTGTCGTGGTAGCGCATGTCCTCGCCGGAGTGCTCCATGTGCTGCTTGAGGTCGTAGTCGGTGCGGCAGGCGATGCCCCACAGCTCGCCCCAGCCGAACGGGAACTCGTACTCGATGTCGCAGGTGCCCGACGAGTAGAAGGAGAGCTCCTCCTTCTCGTGGTCGCGCAGACGCAATTTGTCAGCATTGATCCCGACCGTGGAGGTCAGGAAGTTCATGCAGTATTCCTTCCAGTGCCTGTACCACTGCTGGTCCTCGCCCGGCTTGCAGAAGAATTCGAGCTCCATCTGCTCGAACTCGCGCGTGCGGAAGGTGAAGTTGCCCGGCGTGATCTCGTTGCGGAAGGACTTGCCGATCTGGCCGATGCCGAACGGCGGCTTCTTGCGCGACGTGGGCACGATGTTCGCGAAGTTGACGAAGATGCCCTGCGCGGGCTCTGGGGGCAGATAGTGCAGGCCCTCCTCCGTCTCGATCGGGCCGTGGTAGGTCTTGAGCATCATGTTGAAATCGCGTGGCTCGGTCCACTGGCCCTTGGTGCCGCAGTCCGGACAGACGATCTCGCTCATCTGCACGTCGTCCGGCGAACCGCCCTTCTTCAGGGCGTAGGCCTCCTGCATGTGGTCCTGCCGGTG
>Ga0116187_1001463_pt1 | contig 24894 bp, 15 predicted proteins | sample AD_JPNNA6_MetaG_FD_89755 | JGI IMG/M metagenome (GOLD analysis project Ga0116187, IMG submission 89755) | Active sludge microbial communities of municipal wastewater-treating anaerobic digesters from Japan - AD_JPNNA6_MetaG | ecosystem: Engineered > Bioreactor > Anaerobic > Digestate | place... | reverse complement strand
GTCCCCGTCGAGATCTGGGCCCTCCTCGACGGGGACGGGCACGTGAAGGATGTCGGTGTGGCCTTCGAGAGAAAACTCGGCTACGCTCCGGATGCCGTCCGGAAGCTGAGGCTGGAAGACCTCCTGCACCCGGACGACGCCGCGGAGGTCCTGCGGCAGGTGTCGCACGTGGCTCCCTATCCGGGCAGCGTCATTCGTTGCGAGTTCCGCCTGAAACACTCCCAAGGCACCTGGCTAAACGTGGAAGCCGTGCTCGCGAGCCTGGGAGAGCCCGATCTGAAGGGAATCCTGCTCCAGGCCCAGGACGTGACGCGGTTCAAGATCGCGGAAGAAGCGCTCCGGTTCGCCGAAGAAAAGTATCGCGGCATCTTCGAGAACGCCGTGGAAGGCATCTACCAATCCGGTACGGATGGACGGTTCCTGTCGGCCAATCCGGCTCTCGCCCGCATCCTGGGCTACGACAACCCCATGCAGCTCATCCATTCGGTGAAGGACGCTTCCAAGGACGTCTACGCCGATCCGGAAACGTTCCGCAGCCTCAGGGAGCAGCTGGAGCGGGACGGCGACGTCAAGGATTTCGAGTCTCGGGTCAAACGCCGCGACAAGTCGGAGATCTGGGTCAGCGAGAACGCCCATGCGGTGCGATCGTCGCAGGGAAAGACCTTGTTCTACGAGGGCACGGTCGAGGACGTGACCAAGCGCCGCCGGACCCAGGACGCCCTGCGCCGATCCGAAGAACGCTACGCGCTGGCCGCGGCCGGGTCCAACGGCGGGCTCTGGGAGTGGGATCTCCGGGAGCAGAGGATGTACTACAGTCCCCGCTGGGCCCAGATCATGGGCATGGACGCCGGGCTGCTCGAAGGGCGACCCGAGGAATGGTTCGACCGCGTCCACCCGAGGGATTCGGATCTTCTGAGGCAGGAGATCGCCTCGCATCTGGCGGGCCAGGCGCCGCACTTCGAATGCGAGTTCCGGATCCTGCACAGCGACGGGGCCTACCGGTGGGTGTTGTCGCGCGGGATGATGCGCCCGGGGGAGGACGGCAATCCCGACCGCATGGCTGGTTCGCTGGAGGACATCACGCAGCGCAAGCGCGCCGAAGAGCAATTGATGCAGGGAGCCCTCTACGACTCCCTCACGGGATTCCCCAACCGCGCCCTGTTCCTGGACAGATTGCGTCGAGCCATCCAGCGTTCGCAGAAGTCGCCGGGCGGCCAGTACGTGGGCGTGCTGCATCTGGACATCGACCGGTTCAAGCTGATCAACGACAGCCTGGGGCACGAGGCGGGCGACGAGCTGATCCTCGCCGTGGGCCGCGCGCTGGAGGACTGCCTGCATGCCCGGGACACCTTGGCCCGCCTGGGTGGCGACGAATTCGCGATCCTCATGGAAGGCTACCAGGACCTCAACGTGTTCCCGCGCATGGCCGAGCGGATCGTCCAGAGGCTCTCGCAGCCCATCCGCATCCGCAGCCAGGAGGTCTTCGTTTCGCTCTCGATCGGCATCGCGGTGTCGGAGCGCCAGCAGGACCATCCCGAAGATCTGCTTCGCGACGCCGAAACCGCCATGTACCGCGCCAAGTCGCAGGGCAAGGGCCGCCATGTGGTGTTCAACCAGGGGATGCACGAGTTCGCCGCGGCGCATCTGCAGCTGGAGACCAGCCTGCGTCGCGCCGTGGAGCGCGAGGAATTCCGCGTCTACTACCAGCCCATCCTCGAGATCGCCACCGGTGCCGTCGCCGGGTTCGAAGCCCTGGTGCGCTGGCAGAATCCGGAAAAGGGGATCGTCAATCCCGCGGTGTTCATCCCGCTGGCGGAAGAAACCGGGCTGATCGTGGAGATCGGGCGCTACGTGCTGCGCGAATCCTGCCGGCAGTTCGTGGAGTGGCGCCACAAGTGCCCGCGCGCCCAGGATCTGTTCATTTCCGTCAACCTTTCGGTGCGCCAGTTCACCTTGCCGGACATCGTCGACCAGGTGCGGACCATCCTGTTCGACACGGGGCTCCCCGGCGAGGCGCTCAAGCTCGAGATCACGGAATCCGTCATCCTGGAGAGCACCGCGCTGGCCACCGACAAGCTCCACGAACTCCACGATCTGGGCGCGCAGTTGTCCATCGACGATTTCGGGACCGGCTACAGTTCGCTTTCCTACCTGCACCAGTTCCCGTTCGACACGCTCAAGATCGACCGCTCCTTCGTGTCGCGCATGTCCGAAGCGCCCGAACGCGTGGCCATCGTGAAGACGATCGTGCAGCTGGCCAAGAGCCTGGGCATGGAAGCCGTCGCCGAAGGCATCGAGACGACGGCCCAGCTGGCCGGCCTGAGGGCGATGGGTTGCCGCTACGGCCAGGGGTTCCTGTTCAGCAAGCCGGTTCCCGCGGCGGAAGCCGCCAACCTGCTGGAGACGATCTTTCCCATGCAGGATCCGGAACAGGGCTGACCGGGCTTCAGCGGACCGGGAATTCCTTCCGGGACGCGGGGGCGTGGTTCAGCGCAGCCAGCTTTCGGGACGCAGTCGCGCGCCGACGAACCCTCGCGTTTCGAAGGTTTCCGGGCCGAGTTTCTTCCAGGCCACCAGATAGAGTAGCGGGAACGGAAGCAGCAAGGCGACCATGGCCAAGCTCTGGGGTCCAAGCCCTTCGATCGGGATCTGGATGCCGATGCGGAAGAGCCAGAATCCGGCGACCCAGATCCAAAACGCCCTGGGCATGGCCTCGTCGAGGCCTGTCCGCCGCCGCCAACCCTCCATCAGCGTGGCTGCTCCCATGCTGCCCAGCCAGAAGATGCCGCAAAGATGCAGGGCCCACAACAGGTTGCGGTTGTCGGGGGCGAGCACCGACAGCTCCGTACCCCATTGGAACAGCGTAGGGAAAGCCAAATGGAACGCGATCAAAGGAATGTGGACGACGCCGAGCGCGGTCAGGATCCAGGCGGCCTGCCCGGTTCGTTCGCTGTCCGGAAACGAGGTTTTGGTGCGCATTGATTCCTCCTGTGCAAATGGATCGTTCAGTATAAACTGAAACATTTGAACCAAAAACGCAAGAACTCTTTCGGATTTCTTTGGGAATCCGGTCCTTGCCGACACTGGGATGGCTTGCGGACGGGGCCGGGAGCGGTCGTCAGCCCTTGGGCAGGACCCGCTTCAGCAGACCCACCGCCTTGCGGCCGGTCTTCTCGTTGGACAGCAGCGATCCGAGGATCGTGTTGGCCGTGGAGAACAGGTCTTCCATGTCTTCCAGGCGTTTTTGGGTCTTGGGGGAATCGCTGAAGTCCTCTTCCGACAGAAGATGTCGGAGGTTGTTCAGGGCCGGATCGAATTCGCGCTTCTTGCGTTCCACGGCGATGCGGAAGAACGTGGTCCACACGTCGGGTTCGGCGACGTAGTAGTCCTGCCGGTCGGCCGGCTTGTGGACGCGCTGGATCACTCCCCAGTTGCGCAGTTCCTTGAGGCACATGCTCGCGTTGCCGCGGCTGATGTTCAGGACCTTCGCGACCTGGTCCAGCTCCACGGGTTCGTCGGTGACCAGAAACAGCGCGTGGATGCGGGCCATGGAGCGGTTCAGGCCCCACAGCACGCCCAGCGATCCCCAGCTTTCCACGAACTGGGAGGCGGCGGGCGACAACGACGATGCCGTGCTCAAAGGAGGGTCTCCATGGGCGGGAAACCTAGTCTGTCGAGGATCCGGGGGGACAAGGGCGTTTCAGCTACCGACCGCCCTCGCGAATCCGGACAGCACGTCCACCAGGCTGTGCAGCCGGACGGGCTTCGACAAATGCAGGTCGGCGCCGGCGACGAGCGCCCGTTCCTTGTCCTCGGGAAAGGCCAGCCCCGACATCGCCACGATCTTCGCCGCCTTGCCGGCGGGGGTGGTGCGCAGCCGCCGGATCGTTTCCAGCCCGTCCATGCCCGGCATCTGGATGTCCATCAGGACGACATCGAAGGCCTGGGTCTCGAACAGGCACAGGGCTTCGAGGCCTCCGGCCGCTGCATGCACCTGCCAGCCCACGGACGAGAGGTATTCGGCCACGGTTTCGCGCAGGTCCTGGTTGTCTTCCACCAGGAGGACAATCGGCCCGACCGATTCGTTGCGGGCGATGGCGGTGGTCTTGCGCGCGATCGTCAGGACCTGGTTCTCGTCGCGCGTCCACGGGAGGGTCAAGCGGAAGACCGCTCCTTCGCGGGATTCCGCGTCGAGTTCGATCGTGCCGTGGTGGGCTTGGGCCAGCCTGCGGCTCAAGGCCAGGCCCAGTCCGACGCCGCCGTGCTCGCGCGCCAGGCTGTTGTCGAGCTGGACGAAGGGCTGGAACAGCTTGTGCCGCACCAGCGGCGAAATCCCCGGGCCCTGGTCCCAGACTTCGAACACGACCAAGTCGTCTTCCGGTCGGGGGAGCAGCCGCAGTCCCATGGCCGAGCCGGGCGGGGTGAACTTGCAGGCGTTGGAAAGCAGGTTCAACAGGATCTGCCGGACCCTCAGCGGGTCGACGTCGGCGACCACCGGTCCGGTCGGGATGTCGGAATGGACGGAAATCGTTCGCTCCGCGGCGGTGCCGTGGATGGACGAGACGCATTGGCGCGCGAGCTCGGAAAGATCGGTCGGTTCCAGGTTCAGCGCGAAGTTGCCCGCGATGTTCTTGGAGAGGTCGAGCACGTCGTCGATGAGCGACTGGAGGTGCCTGCCGTTGCGCTCCAGCAGGGCGAGGCGTTCGTCCTGGCGCGGCGAAAGCTCTCCGTGCACGCCGGCGCGCATGGCTTCCGCCACGTTGAGCATGGTCGCCAGCGGGGTGCGCAGCTCGTGGCTCATGGCGGCCAGGAATTCTTCGCGTCCCTTCAGGGAGTCGGCCAGTTTTTGGTTGGATGCCGCGAGTTCGGCCGTCCGTTCCTCGACGCGCTGTTCGAGCACCTCGTTCAGGCGCCGGACTTCGGTCTCGGATTCGCGGCGTTCCGTGATGTCGGTGCAGATCGCGTAGATCCCGCCGGTCCCGTCCATGTCCGGCGGGACCGGTCCGGCGGCCACGAGCACCCAGATGGCCGTGCCGCCCGGCCGCGACAGGCGCAGCTCGCAGGCGGGGAGAGTGGTCTGGTGCGCCTCGCGGACCACCGAGGAGGGGAGCGCGTCGAACAGCTTGAGCTGCGACATCTTGGCGATCGGGACATCCATGAGTTGGGCCATGGTGCCGTTGGCCCAGACCGTCCGTCCGGCGGAATCGGCGATCCAGACACCTTCCTGGGCCGATTCCATGATCGCCCGGAAGTTCCGCTCCAGCCCTTCGCTGCGCCGTTGCAGATCGTCGAGGTCGGCCTTGATCGCGATCCAACCCGCGACGAGATTGTGGAACGGATCCTTGGGCGGGAGAGGATTGGGTGGCTCGCCCTCCTGGTCCCACGGGATGCGCCCGAAGATTTCCTCCAACCGCCTCGCGTGTCCGCGCAGCATGGCGCCGGGCAGGGGGAGGACGGGGGGGAGCGGAGCGAGGGTGTCGCGGATCTGGAACTCGCCTTTTTTCGCGCCGAGGATGCGCAGGATCTTGTCCATCGCCTCGGCGTAGTCGCCGCCCGTCTCCAGCGGAAAGGGCACCGCCGACAATTGCCGGCTCAAGGTCACCAGCATCCGCGTCATGGCGTTGAGCCCGAAGAACGACACCCCGTGGTAGCGATCGGAGTGCTGCACGTGGTAGGAGACGTAGGAACGGCGGGCGAGCGTGTCGGCGCCGGTCATCCCGGTCCAGTCCTCGATGAAACAGATCTTTTCGCCGCCGGGAGCGAACTCGGCGAGCAGCTTCTCGAACCGCCGGATGTAGGCGAGGGTGTCTTCGCCGTAGATGAACCCGCGCGAACGCGCCACGATCAGGTTCGGAGCCAGGACCCGGAGCTCGTTCTGGTAGTGGGGCAGGTCGGTGTTCCATTCCGGTCGCGTCCAAAGGATGCGCCCGGACAACGGACACCTTCCGGAGGGCACGAGCCCTGGATGCAGCGATATGTCGATTTCCGGAAGCGGGAACTCCATGCGTACCCTGCATAGTACCTACAAACGGAAGAACCCACAAACCGTTCCCGGTCCGGCGACCCGCGCATGGACGCTCCGGGCGCCGTGGAAGGCTCAGCGCCGCTTCCGGTACGCCCGCAGGGCCGCTCCGGTCGGTGTCTTGGCGGGAACCACTCCGGGAGGACCTTGGAACAGAATCCGACCGCCCGCCGCGCCGCCGCCCGGTCCGAGTTCGATCATCCAGTCGCAGGCGTCCAGGACGTCCAGCTGGTGCTCCACGACCACGACCGAATCGCCTCGCTCCACGAGCTTGTCGAGCGCCTTGACCAGCAGGTCGATGTCGGACAGGTGCAGGCCGGTGGTCGGTTCGTCGAGCACGTACACGGCCCGTCCGCGGCGGTTGCGGCCCAGTTCCTCGGCGAGTTTGAGCCGCTGCGATTCGCCGCCCGACAGTTCCGTGGCCGGTTGGCCCAGGCGCAGATATCCCAGTCCCAGTTCCACGAGCGTCTGGAGCATCCGGTGCGTCTTCTTGTGGAACGAGAAGAACTCCGCCGCTTCGTCGACGCGCATGGCGAGCACGTCGGCCACGTTGCGCCCCCGGAACCGGATCGCGAGCGTGTCTTCGTCGAAGCGCTTTCCGCCGCAGGCGTCGCATTTCACCCACACGTCCGACAGGAAGTGCATTTCCAGCTCGACCGCACCCCGGCCCTCGCACACCGGACAACGGCCGTTGCCGCCGTTGAACTGGAACCGCCTCCGGTCCCACCCTTTGGCTTTCGCCTCGGGGACGGCGGCGAAGAATTCCCGGATGTTCTCCCAGACGCCGCAGAAGCTCGCCGGGGTCGATCGGGGCGTGGTCCCGATGGGGCTCTGGTCCACCAGGACGACCTCCTGGATCTCCTGGTCGACGGAAATCGACTTGATCCCTGGGATCTTCTTCCTTCCGTCCTTGGCGGCTTGCAGCGCGGGAACCAGCAGGTCCAGCGCCAGCGTGCTCTTGCCCGATCCCGACACGCCCGCGATGCCCACCATGCGCGCCATCGGGATGTCGACATCCACCGACTTGAGGTTGTGGAGCGACGCGCCCTTGACGCGGATCCATTCCGCCCTGGTGACGGGAATCGCCGTGCGGGAGATCGTGTCGCGCCTCGACAGGTAGCGCGCGGTGCGGCTTTCCGGGTGGGATTCGATTTCGGCGACGGTTCCGGATGCGACCACTTCGCCGCCTTCTTCGCCCGATCCCGGGCCCATGTCGACCACGTAGTCGGACGAACGGATCAGTTCCGGGTCGTGCTCCACCACCACCACCGTGTTGCCCAGGTCGCGCATGCGGTGGAGGGTGTCGACCAGCTTCTTCGTGTCGCTCTGGTGCAGACCCGTGGTGGGTTCGTCGAGCACGTACAGGACGCCCTCCAGGCCCGATCCGATCTGGCTCGCCAGGCGGATGCGCTGGGCCTCGCCGCCCGACAGCGTGTTTCCCGCGCGATCCAGCGAAAGGTATCCGGCGCCCACGTCGGACAGGAATTCCAGGCGGCCCCTCAGTTCGCGCACCACCGGCACCGCGATCTCGGCGGCGGCGCCCTTGAGCTTGAGTCCGTTCACGAACGCCAACGCCTCGTCGACGGTCGATTTGACGAATTCCGGCAGACGCTTCCCGGCCACCCGCACCGCCGCGGTCTCGGGCCGCAGGCGTTCGCCGTGGCAGACGGGGCACGGCCGCGTCTTGGATCCGCCCAGGCCTTCGCAGGCGGGGCAGGCCCCGAAATGGCTGTTGAACGAGAAGTGTTTGGGCTCCCAAGGCTCCTTCTGCCAGTAGCCGGACGAGGGGTTCAACGCGTTCGCGCCGGTCCAGAGTTCGCCCTTCTCCCATTTGAACAGGCAGATCCCGTGGGCTTCGTCGCGGGCCTTGAGCACGGCCTCCATCAGGCGCTTGCGTTCCCCCGTCCGCGCCTTCATGCGGTCCACGCGCACGAACACCCGCGAGCCGTCCTTGGGCGCCGATGGCTTGCGCAGGTCGATTTCCTTGCCGTTCGATTCGCGACCTCGAACCCCAGCTCCAGAAGCTGTTCGGCCACGCGCGGCAGCTGCGAAGATTCGGCCAGGAAGAGCGGGAGTCCCGACGCCGGGATGTGCAACGGCGCCCAGACGGACAGGATCTGACCATCGGCGGCCTTGATCGCGGCGTCGACGGCTTCGGCCGCGCTCCACTGGCGCAGGACCTCGCCCGTGGCCGGATCGTGCTGGATGCCGGCGCGGCACCACAGCAGGCGCAGGTAGTCGTAGATCTCGGTGAGGGTGGCCACGGTGGATCGCGGCGAACGCGACGCCGTCTTCTGGTCGATGGCGATGGCGGGAGAAAGCCCCTCGATCGAATCGGCTTCGCCGCGGTCCAGGCGTCCCAGGAACCGGCGCGCGTAGGTGGACAGAGATTCGACGAAGCGCCGCTGCCCCTCGGCGAACAGCGTGTCGAACGCGAGGCTGGTCTTGCCCGACCCGCTCGGCCCCGTGATCACGGTGAGCGAATGGCGCGGGATCCGCACCGAGATGTTCTTGAGGTTGTGCTTGACCGCCCCGCGCACCCGGATGTCGAGGTCGGGGGATGCGGGTGGTTCTGCGGCCATGGCAATCGCGGGGTCGTCCCCAACCGTTTTTCGTAAGGGCGAGGCATGCCTCGCCCCTACGTCGGTTGGGGGCATCGTACGCATTGCCTTGGCCGCCTCGATCGCCTGCGCCAGGAACGGGCCGGTCGGCGATTTCTTCGATTTGGCCACCTGTTCGGGCGTGCCTTCGGCGCAGAGGTGGCCGCCCGCGGCGCCGCCTTCGGGGCCCAGGTCCAGGACCCAGTCGGCGGCGCGTACGAGATCGAGGTTGTGTTCCACCACCATCACCGTGTTGCCCCGGTCCACCAGTTCCTGCAGGGCGACCACCAGGCGCGAGACGTCCTGGAAATGCAGACCCGTGGTGGGTTCGTCCAGCAGGTACAGGGTCTTTCCTGTCGATGGCTTCTGCAGTTCGGTGGCGAGCTTGATGCGCTGCGCCTCGCCGCCGGACAGCGTGGTGGACGGCTGCCCGATCTTCACGTAGCCCAGGCCGATGTCCTGCAGCGTCTTGAGGCCGCGCGCGATCTTGGGAACGGCCTGGAAGAATTCCAGGGCTTCGTCGATCGTCATCTCCAGGACGTCGGAAATCGTCTTGCCCTTGAAATGGACCTCGAGCGTGGGCGGGTTGAACCGCTTGCCGCCGCACTCCTCGCATTCCACCTGCACGTTGGCCAAAAGCTGCATCTCCACGTCCTTGGACCCCGCGCCTTCGCATTCCTCGCAGCGTCCTCCCGCGACGTTGAACGAGAACCGCCCGGCCTTGTAGCCGCGGGCCTTCGATTCCGGCAGGGCCGCGAACAGGTTGCGGATCTCGTCGAACACGCCGGTGTAGGTGGCGGGGTTCGAGCGCGGCGTGCGCCCGATGGGTGCCTGGTCGATCTCGATCACCTTGTCCAGGTGCTCCAGGCCTTCGATTGTCGCGTGCTCGCCCACTTCGCGTTCGGCGCGCGCGAAATGGTTGGCCAGCGCCGGCCCCAGGATGTGGTCCAGGAATGTGCTCTTGCCGGAACCCGAGACTCCCGCAAGCGCGATGAAGCGCCCCAGCGGGAGCGCGAGATCCACGTTCTTGAGATTGTGGGCCTTGCAGCCCTTCACGACCAGGCGCGGCACGTCCTTGCCGCAGGGTCTGCGGGTGGCGGGCATCGGGACGCCGGCGGTTCCGGATAAAAATTGGCCCGTGGGAGATCCGGGCGTGTTGGCCAGGTCCCTCCAGGTCCCCTGGCCCACGATGTTCCCGCCCAGGCTTCCAGCGCCGGGGCCGATGTCGACCACGTGGTCGGCTTCCTGCATGGTCTCCTGGTCGTGCTCCACCACCAGGACGGAGTTGCCCCGGTCGCGCAGGCGGCGCAGGGTATCCAGCAGGCGCTTGTTGTCGCGCGGATGCAGTCCGATGCTCGGCTCGTCCAGCACGTACAGGACGCCTTGCAGTCCCGCTCCCACCTGGGCGGCCAGCCGGATGCGCTGGGCTTCGCCGCCGGAAAGCGTCGAGGCGGAGCGATCGAGCGACAGGTAGTCCAGCCCCACCGCTTCCAGGAAGAAGATCCGTTCGCGGATCTCGCGGAAGATCTCGCGGCCCACCTTGATCTCGAACTCCGATGGCGCGACCTTGCGGAAGAATTCGGCCAGACCGGAAATCGTCATCCCCGTGAGTTCGTGGATCCCCTTCTTCCGGAACTTGACCGTCCGGCTGACGATTCCCAGCCGGGAACCTTCGCAGGAGGGGCAGGTCCGCGAGCGCATGAACCGTTCCAGCAGGCGGATGTTCCACTGGTCGTACAGTTCCTGCAGCACGGGGATGGCCCCGCGCAGACCTCGCTCGGGAACGCCGTCGCGCAGGATCGCGCGGCGTCCGGATGCCGGGATGTCCTTCCAGGGGGTGTCGAGCTTGAACCCGTGGCGCGCGGCGATCGCCTTGAGCTCGCGCGGGCCCCAGTCGCTGAACATCAGCGTGCCCTTGTCGGTGATGGCCGCGAGTCCGCGCTCTTCCAGCGACTTGGACGGATCGGGGACCAGCAGGTCTTCGTCGAAGGTCCGCAGGACGCCGATGCCCTTGCATTCGGGGCACGCGCCCGAAGGATGGTTGAACGAGAAGCAGCGGGGCTCCAGTTCGGGCAGTTCCACGTGGCCGTTGGGGCAGGCGCGAAGCGCCGAGAAGACGGCTTCCTTCCCCTTGCCTTCGAACGCTTCGGGACCGGTCAGGATCGACACCGTGCCTTCGGCGAGCTGCAGTGCCTTCTGGATCCCTTCGCGCAGGCGGGGGAGGTTCTTTTCTTCGATCCGGATTCTGTCGAGAACCAGTTCCAGGGTGTGGTTCTCGTAGCGTTCCAGCTCCTTGGCGGTCGACAGGTCGTGCAGTTCGCCGTCGATGCGCGCGAGCCGGTACCCTTGGGTCTTCCACTCTTCCTGCTCGGCGCGGTATTCGCCCTTGCGCCGCTTCACGACGGGCGCCATGAGCAGGCAATTTTCGTCGGGCCGGTCGAACAGGATCCGTTCCGCGATCTGTCCCGGCGTGCGGGCCTCGATCTTTTCCGCGCAGACGGGGCATGCGGCCTCGCCCAGGCGCGCGTACAGGAGGCGCAGGTGGTCCAGGATCTCGGTGGTGGTCCCGACGGTGGATCGGGGGTTGCGGTTCACCGTCTTCTGGTCGATGCAGATGGCGGGGGAGATGCCTTCCACGTGTTCGACGGCGGGTTTGCCCATCTGCCCGATGAACTGCCGAGCGTAGCTGGAAAGGCTCTCCACGTAGCGGCGCTGGCCTTCGCGGAAGATCGTGTCGAACGCCAGGCTGGACTTGCCGGATCCCGACACGCCGGTCAGGACCACGAGCTGGTCGCGCGGCAGGTCGACGGAGATGTTCTTGAGATTGTGTTCGTGCGCCCCGACGACGCGAAGGGTGTTGCCCATGGGCGAAAGCCGACCTCTCCGGAATGGCAGACAAATTTCTGCTCAATTGAGCAGTAATATACAAAGCCGAACCTCGAAAGGCTTCGTCCTTGCGCGATTCGAAATGGGATACTTTCCTCGAATGTCCGACAGCGAACCATCCGCGGAATTCCAAGAAACGCCACCCCTGTCGGGCGGGGGTGCAGCGTCCTGTGCTTCGGGGGCGGATGTGTCGAAGGAACTCATCCTGGTGGCCGACGACCTCGAGTTCAACCGCATGCTCCTTCGCGGTGTGCTGGAGCAGGACGGATACGAGGTGATGGAAGCGGAAAACGGCGTGGTGGCCAACCGGCTGGCCAAGGAAGCGCATCCCGGATTGATCCTCCTGGACGTCAACATGCCCGGGATCGACGGCTACGAGACCTGCTCCGTGCTGCGGCTCGGTTCCGAGACCAGGAACATTCCCGTGATCTTCATCACCGCGCGCACCAGCACGGAGGATGTGGTCAAGGGGTTCAAGGCGGGGGCGGTCGACTACGTGGGCAAGCCGTTCCAGCCGGAAGAACTGCTGGCCCGCGTCCGCACGCACCTGGAGCTGCGCCGGGCCCGCGAAGAGATCCAGGAATTGCGCAACCTCGTGCCCGTCTGCGCCTGGTGCCGCAAGATCCGCAACGACGAAGGCGGTTGGGAAACGATCGAGCAGTACATCCAGGAGCACGGAGGTTCCAAGGTCTCGCACGGAATCTGTCCGGATTGCGTCAGCAAGATCTCCGGCAAGGCCTGACGCCCGCGGTCCGGCCGCGTCCGTGAAAAAAAGACCCCCGGATCCCTTTCGGAACCCGGGGGCTTCGATCGACGGAACGTGTCTTCACTTAATCGTCCCGCCGGTTCGCTCCAATATGTGTCAGATCTTGCCGACCAGATCCAGGCCCGGCTTGAGGGTGGCGGCGCCCGGCTTCCACTTGGCGGGGCAGACTTCGCCGGGGTGGCTGGCCACGAACTGGGCGGCCTGGACCTTGCGGACGAGTTCCTCGGCGTTGCGGCCGATCCCGTTGTCGTGGATTTCCGCGATCTTGATCTTGCCTTCGGGGCTCACCACGAAGGTGCCGCGGTAGGCGAGGCCGGCTTCCTCGATGTGCACGCCGAAGGCGCGCGAGAGGGCGCCGGTGGGATCCGCGAGCATGGGGTACTTGATCTTCTTGATGGTATCGGATGCGTCGTGCCAGGCCTTGTGCACGAAGTGGGTGTCGGTGCTCACGCTGTAGACTTCCACGCCCATCTTCTGGAGTTCGGCGTACTTGTCGGCCAGATCGCCCAGTTCGGTGGGGCAGACGAAGGTGAAGTCGGCAGGATAGAAAAAGAAGATGGTCCACTTGCCCGCGATGTCCTTTTCCGTGACGGTGCGGAACGCGTCGTTGTGGTAGACCTCGGCCTTGAACGAAGGAACTTGGCTGTTGATGATCGACATTCTCGTCTCCTTGTTGGGATTTGTTCAGGTTCACCGTTGGTGACGAGTAGAAGATGCGCCGGAGTCGCCTGGAATGGAAATCGGACGTTCCGATCCGGTCGATCGGTTCCGCCGATCGCGAATCCCGGATCCGCAAGTCTTCCGGAATCCTGCCGTCATCGGCGAAGCCGATTCAGGTTCCCGGTTTTCTCATGTGCTTCCGGATCGCGTCTTCCAGCGCCGATGGCATGATGGGCTTGGCGACGAATCCGTCCATTCCCGCCTTCAGGCAGGCCTCCGCGTCCCGGGCCATCGCGTTGGCCGTGAGCGCGACGATCGGGATCGAGTGGTCGAGCACCTTCGAATCCGGGGAACGGATCGCCCTGGTCGCTTCCAAGCCGTCCATTTCCGGCATCTGCATGTCCATGAGGACGAGGTCGAACGGCGCTTTTTCCAGCGCGGCCAGCGCTTCGCGTCCGTTGGCGACCGCCACGGCTTCCATGCCGAGGTGTGCGAGGATTCCCGTGCAGACCATCTGGTTGACGACGTTGTCGTCGGCCACCAGGATGCGCGACCCTTGGAGGGAGACGGCCTGATCCGAGTCGTTGTGCGAACTGTCGTGGCCGGTTTCGATGGTTCCGCCGTCCAGGATCCGGAATCGGGCGGTGAACCAGAATTCGGAACCTTCGCCTTCGACGCTTTCCACGCCGACCTCGCCGCCCATGAGGTGCGCGAGATGCTTGCTGATCGCCAGGCCCAGTCCGGTGCCGCCGAACCGCCGCGTGATCGACGCGTCCACCTGGCTGAAGCTCTGGAACAGCGCGTCCCGGCGTTCCTTCGGGATCCCGATGCCGGTGTCCTTGATTTCGAAGCGCAGAACGACGCTTCGTTCGCTCTGCTCCGCCACGGCGACCGAGGCGATGATCGATCCCTTTTCCGTGAACTTGAGCGCGTTCCCCAGGAGGTTCACCAGGATCTGTCGGAGCCGTCCCGCGTCGCCCGAGAGACCGGACGGAATCCCGTGGCCGATCCGCAGGTGGAACCCGAGGTTCTTTTCCGCCATCTTGGCCGAAAAGAACGCGCGCAGGCTGGCGAACTGGGCGCGCAGGTCGAACGGTTCTTCGACCAGGTCGAGTTTTCCCGCTTCGATCTTGGAAAAATCGAGGATGTCGTTGACGAGGGCCAACAAGGATCTCGCGCTTTCCAGCACCAGATTCGCGCGTTCCCGCTGCGGTGGCGACAGATCTTCCTGCAGCAGGAGATCGGTCATCCCGATCACCCCGTTCATGGGGGTGCGGATCTCGTGGCTCATGTTCGCCAGGAACTCGCCCTTGGCGACGCTGGCCGCCTGGGCCTTTTCCGCGAGATCGCGGGCCAGACGGGTCTGGACTTCCAGGTCGTGGTTGAGCGCTTCCAGGCGTCGTTCCTTTTCGACCAGGTCGGTGATTTCGGTCCGGATCGCGATGAACCGCTCGGGCTTGCCGTCGATTCCCAACGTGGGGACGATCGTCGCGGCGACCCAGTACAGGCTCCCGTCCTTGGCGCGGTTGCACAGGGTGCCTTTCCACACTTCGCCGGCGAGGATGGTGGTCCACATCTCCTTGAAGAACTCCTTGGATTGGGTTCCCGAGTTCACCATCCTGTGCGTTTTTCCCAGCAGCTCGTCGCGTTCGTAGCCGCTGAGCGCGCAGAATTTGTCGTTCACGTAGCGGATCACCCCTTTCGTGTCCGTTTCGCTCACGATCGCGTGCTGGTCCAGCGCGCGCTTCTGGTGTTCCAAGGCGCACAAGGCGACTTGCGAGGCCTCCTGCGCCTGGCTCCAGGCCTTGTCGAGCAGCCGGATCTCCTCCGGAGCGCGTTCGAAGACGCGAGGACTTCCCTGGCCGCGGATCTTGCCCACCAGATCGGACAGCGGAGCGACGGCGCGCAGCACGACCAGGGCGCAGGCGCCCACCGTTCCCGCCACGAACAGCAACCCGGCGGGCGATCCCGACGAAATCCAAAGCGCGGCGGCCTGGACGGCGCCCAGAACCGCCAGCGGGGCCAGCAGTCGCGACTTGATCGTGGAACCGAAGCGTCGTGCCCGCGGAGCCGCATCCTGCGATGGATCGCGATTCGGCGACGGGGCCATGCTCCGCGCGGGTTTTGTGGAGGAGTCCATAAGTTGGTGGGATTCTACCACGTTTCGGGGGAGAGGGGGGGGGCTTTTGGGGCGATCCGCGCCGCTTCGGTTCCGGTCGCGATCTTCGAGAAAGAAAAATCCGTAGTGGCGATTCGGTTTCTCGCGAGATTATTCTAATGGGGGTTAATAGGCAGCAAGGCTCCCGACACGGAGGTTCGCGATTCGATCGCTCCATCGCTTGGATGGTTCGAATTCGCGGGGCGGTCGCGTGTCGGGGGCGATCGATTCCCTCCGCAACGACATCGAGGACCATTCCATGGCCATCAACGGAACCCTTCTCCAAGCCTTCCATTGGTATTCCAACGGCGACGGCTCGTTCTGGCGCACGCTCGCCGCGCGTTCGGCCCAGCTGGGCGACCTTGGGGTCACTGCCTATTGGCTGCCGCCTGCGTTCAAGGCCGCAGGCGGCACCTGGGACGTCGGCTACGGCATCTACGACCTCTACGATCTGGGCGAATTCGACCAGAAGGGGACCGTGCGGACCAAGTACGGCACCAAGGACGAATACCTCCAGCTGGTCCAGGCGGCCCATGCCGCGGGCATCCAGGTCTACGCCGACGTGGTGTTCAACCACAAGGCCGGGGCCGACGCCACCGAGTGGGTCAAGGCGCTGGAGGTGGCCTCCGACAACCGCAATTTCGTGATCACCGACGAACGTTGGATCCGTGCCTGGACCGTCTTCGATTTTCCCGGTCGCGCCGGGAAGCATTCCGGGTTCAAGTGGAACTGGAGCCACTTCGACGGCGTCGACTGGGACCAGTACCGCGAGCGGAGCGCCATCTACAAGTTCCTGGCCCGCGGCAAGGATTGGGAGAAGATGGTCTCGGGCGGCAACGGCAACTACGACTACCTCATGTATTCCGACCTGGACATGAACGACGCCGACGTCCGCACCGAACTTTCGCGGTGGGCCGAATGGTTCCTGGACTTCACGGGGGTGGACGGATTCCGTCTGGACGCGGTCAAGCACATCCAGTATTCGTTCTTCCGCGACTGGCTGGGGTACCTGCGCAAGGCCACCGGCAAGCCGCTGTTCACGGTGGGCGAATACTGGGAGCCCTACGACGTGCAGGCGCTCCACGGCTACATCGCCGCGACGGGCGGCGCGGTCGTCCTGTTCGACGCCCCGCTGCACCGCAACTTCCACGAGGCGTCGCGCGCGGGCGGCCAATACGACATGCGGCGGATCCTGGACAACACGCTGATGAGGGACCAGCCGGCCCTGGCCGTGACGCTGGTCGACAACCACGACACCCAGCCCCTGCAGGCGCTGGAATCGTGGGTCGATTTCTGGTTCCGCCCCTTGGCCTACGCGATCATCCTGCTGCGGGCGGAGGGGTATCCGTGCGTGTTCGAGCCCGACCTGGACGGGGCGTCGTATTCCGACAAGGGCCACGACGTCGTGCTCGCCCCGGTGCCGGGACTGCGCGAGATGCTGGGAGCCCGCCGCGATCTGGCCTACGGCGCGCAGCGCGACTGGATGGACCACTGGAACCTGGTCGGCTGGACGCGCGAAGGCGACGACGAACACCCTGGATCGGGGCTGGCGGTCCTCATGTCCGACAGCCACGGCGGGAGCAAGTGGATGGAGATCGGACGTCGGCACGCCGGGACGGAATTCGTCGACCTGCTGGGGCGCAGCCACGGGTCGGTCTGGATCAACGGCGACGGCTGGGGCGAGTTCCGCTGCGAAGGCGGAAGCGTCTCGGTCTGGGGCAGGAAAAAGTAGGGGAGGCGCGCGACGGACCACCGGCGGATTCCGGATTCCGTCGGCGTCCGTCGCGTCAGTCCCGTTTCCTGCCGTCCATGGTGGAGAGGGCCGCCAGCGCCTCGTGGGTGCCGAACGCTCCCGCGAGCCGGCCGCTTCGATCGATCACGGGAAGCCAACGATGCCTTTCCTGCGCCATGAGGGAAAGCGCCGGCAAGGCGAGATCGTCCTCGCGCAGTCGCGCGGACGTCTGGATGCATTCGCCCGCCTTGCCTCGGTGCGAGGCGATGTCGCGATGCGGCTGGAGCAGACCAAGGAGGGTCCCGTCGCGATCGAGCACGGCGCAAGGGGTGGCGGGGTCCAGTTCCACCAGATCCTGGATCGAGGCGTCGGTCTGGACGGTCGGGATGTCGCGTCGGCACAGCGCGCCGACCGTCGGCCATTTGTCCTTCGTGTCGGGGTGGGGCTCGATCCCGTCCTGGAGCAGCAAGGCTTCGTAGATCGGCACGGGATTCATTCGCTTGGAGATCAGGAAGGCGGCCATGTTGGCCAGCATCAGGGGCAGGATCAGGCCGTAGTTTCCCGTCAGCTCGAAGATGATCAGGACGGATGTGATGGGGGCGCGGATGACCGCGGCGAAGAACGTTCCCATTCCCACGAGGGCGAAGGCTCCGATGGGCGTGGTGTCGGCCCACGGAAACCCGCGTTGCAGCCATCCGACGGCGCCTCCCAGGAGGCTTCCGATCGCGAGCACCGGGGAAAAGATCCCCCCGACGCCTCCGCTGGAATAGCTCGCCAGGGTCGCCAGGAATTTCAGGGGGAGCAATCCTGCCGATTGGGTGAAGTTCAAGGTTTCGTTGAGGCTGCCATCCAGAAGCGCGTACCCCGGTCCCGCGATGCCTTCCGATCCGAGAAGCTTCCATGCCAGCAGAGCTGCGAAGCCGGAGAAGACGCCTCCCAGCGCCATGCGGAAGGGGCTTGTGAAACGGGTCAGCCCCCGGATCCAGGAGCGAAGGGAAAGCAGTCCCCGGTGGAACAGGACGCCCAGCAGGCCGCCGAGGATCCCCAGCACCAGGAACGACGGCAGGGAGGCGAGGCTGTCGAAGCTCCAGGGGGGCACGTGGAACAATGGTTGTCCGCCGAGCAGGAGTTTCTCCTCGATGGCGGCGATCGCCGCCGCGACGACAAGTCCTGTCATGGCTGTCGAGGTCGAGGAGCCCATGAACTCCTCCATGACGAAGGTCACCGCCGCCACGGGGGTGTTGAACGCCGCGGCGATCCCCGCGGCCGACGCCACGGGGAGGAATCGGGTCAACATGCCCTTGGGGAGGGCGAACACCCTGAGCATCCGCGGCACCATCGAAGCGCAGATCTGGACCGTCGGACCTTCGCGGCCGAGCGATCCGCCTCCGGCGATCTGTATGACGCTCAGCACCAGCTTCATGGCCCCGACCCTCAGGCCGAACACGGGAATCCGGTCGGCCATCAGCGCCTTCACCTGGGGGATCCCGGAACCTGCGGCCGGAAGCCGCGAGCGCACCAGCACGACCCCGGCGATCCAGGCCGCGATCCCGGGGAGGACGACGATGCCCAACATGCGCGCCGCCGCGGGAAGCGATGCCAGGAATTGGGCGACCCGGTTGGTGCTCCACTGCAGGGAGCCGTGGAACGCGACCGCCACCAGTCCGCACAAGGCGCCCATGGCCAGGGTCGCGGCGAAGACCCGCGATGTTTCGTTGGGGAGGATGCGCAGAAGCACCTGGATCTTCCACAGCGTGGAAAGTTCCGAAGCGATCCGTCGGCTGTTGCCAAGCAGCGCCAATCGGAGCAGACGTCCGATCCCTCTTGGAAATCTTCTTGTCACCACGACCTCGAAGTCGGAGTTGGAATCGAGAGGCGACGACTGGTCCAGCCGATCACGCCAAGCGATCCGGAATCCAAAAATGCATTCTGGATCGCGACGAGCCAGGTGGTTGTTCCTCGCGGCGAGGTCTTGGCCGGATTCCGTCGGCGTCCGTCGCAGGATCTATGTTTGGCCGGTTGTCGTGCGCGGTGCGCCTGCTGGAGTGTCGCGCGAACGTCGTTCTCACCCATCGAAGGAGCCTCCGGCCATGCGTTTGCCCGTTCGTGTTTCGTGTCTGGCGACGATCTTCCTGCTCTCCGCGTGCCGCACCGAGATCGCGGAGCCGGAACTGGGTTCCGGTGCGCGTCCGATCTCGCCGGAGCTGCGGGCATCCTGCCCCGCCGACGCCTCCGGGCGGCGATCGGCGGAAGACGCCGAGGTGGTCTCGAATCCGACCTTCGTCTTCGTGTCTTCCATCCACGACACCACGGGCAAGCTGGTCCGCACGAGCGTCGACACGGGGATCGTCGACACCGCCGCCTTCAGGAAAGGCCTGCTGTTCCCCGCCGGCGTGGCCACCGGCAAGCATTTCCTGTTCTACCAGATCCGCGACACGACAAAAGCCGTCCTGCGCGAGGACAGCCTCTGCTTCTTCGTCAAGGATTGACGCGACCGCTCCCGGATCGAAGCCTTCGGAGCGATTCCGGAACGGTGGCGGCTGTCGGGCGCCGCCTAGAGTTTTTCGGCGAAGCGTCCTGCACCGATGGGGATGTGCCAATCGAATTTGAGCGCCAGATCGTGGAGCTGAATCGAATGGCGATAGGAATACTTCCATCCTCCGTATCCGGTTTCGGTTCTTTTGGCGATGACGATCTTTCCAAGGGTGCGGGCGTAGTTCAGCGAGAAGCCGCCGATGTGGTCGTCGAGCGGGAAGAGATACCCGATCATGCCGTGCAGGCTGGGGGCCGTGCCACCGCCTTCGCCCGAGATCGCTTTGGTGAACCCCAAGCCCATTCCGATCCTGAATCGGGACCGTGATCCGACCCGGAGATTCGGCCCCACCATGCAGCGAAACCGAAGAATCGAGAGATCGTAGTCGTAATAGCCCACCTTGGGCGAGTATCCCAGCTGGGCATCCAGGAAGATGGAGCGAGCAGGAGGTGCGGATACGATGCCTCCCGAAAACTCGTAGCCCTTGAGGGGGTTGTCCACGTCGATGTCGCCATCCTCGTCCATCGCCCCGCCATAGGTCGCCCCGACGCCAAGCTGAATCGCAAAGCCGGGATTGGAGTCGGCGGGAGGGACGGAAAGCTCAGCCCTTGATTCCGACGGGAGGAAGCAGAGCAGGGTTGCGAGCGCATTCGGAAGGAACATGGATCAGGCCCGATGAAATGATGTTGGGAGCGGTGATGAAGGCGATTTTGCCATTTAGCATTTTCGATCCCCGCGCAAGAGGGGGAGGCGAGGATCGCTGCACGTCCGACGACCCATGCAGGGGCGATTCGCGAATCGCCCGGAACCGATTCCGTCCGACGTGCAGAAGCCGAGACGCGGGGGCAGGCTTGCCCCCGAACATCCGATCGAGAAATCGGCGGGGCACCCGCATGAGTGCGAATGCGCCGCGAGACAAATCCTGAGTAGCGAATCGGAGATGCAATGGAAGCGAGCCGAGGCCGACGGCGTACCCTTCGACGCCGCTCAGGGCATGGGCATCGGTACCCCGCGAGACAGAATCCTGAGGTATGGATCGTGGATGCAGCCGAAGTCCAATGGACCCGAAGGCGTACGCGTCGGTACGTCGAGGGTCCAGTGGGCGAGGATGCGCCGCGAGACGAACCTCAGGGCCAGAGGACGGGGATCAAGGAGACGTAGATCGCCGCGAAGATCGCCGAGGTGATCACGCCCGAGATGTTGGCCCCCAGCGCTTCCGGCAGGATGATGACGCCAGGTGCCGCCTTGGTCACTTCCTTCTGGGCCACCTTCGCGTTTGTGGGCACGCAGCTCACGGCCGCGATGCCGATCGCCGGGTTCACCTTGCCTCCGGAGATGAAGTACATCACGTAGCCCCCCAGGATGCCGCCGATTCCCGACAGGAGCAGGGCCAGGATTCCCAAGGCCAGCAGCAGCAGCACTTTGGGATTCAGGATCGTGTTGGCTTCGCAGAGGATTCCCAGCGTCAAGCCCAGGAACAGGGTGGCTCCGTAGAGGAACACGTTTTCCACCACGTTCCGGAAGGCTTCCAGGCCGCTTTCACGGATCGCGACCCCGAGGAACAGGGAAAAGATCAGCGGTGCGGCGACCGGGAACAGGAGGCTGAGCACGGTGGACGCGACCACCGCGAACGCCAGTTTCTGGTTGGAGGTGATCTTCTTGGCCCTGGGGTTCGGGCGCATCGGGATCGCCAGGAGCTTCTTGGGGATCAGGAACCGGATCAGGTAGGGGTATCCGCCGTAGGTCAGGCCCAGGTACAGGTAGGCCACCACGCAGATGGGCACGAAGATGTCCTTGGCCAGCATGAGCGAAGTGAAGAGCACCATGGGACCGTCGGCTCCGCCCACCATCGCGATGGCGGCGGCTTCGCCGGGCTTGAGGCCGAGGGCCACGCCGATGGGCAGGACAAGAACCGTCCCGAGTTCCGCGAAGAGCGCCAGGAGCATGGACTGGAACGGGCGGGCGATCAGGTAGCCCACGTCGAGCAGGCATCCGATGCCCATGAAGACGAAGCAGGCGATCAGGCCGTTGGAGAAGGTGAAGGTGTAGATGGGCTGGAGCCAATCGACCTGCAGGATGTAGAAGAGGTTCTCGCTCTGCTGCACCAGCGGCGCGACGTGGAGCGTGCCTTGGATGCGGGCGGTGTCGGCGACCGCGGCCATTCCGGGAGCCACCGCGGAATGCGCCTGGCGGACCATGGCCGAGTTGGGGGAATCCAGCACGGCGGCGGAAGTCATGGGGTCCAGCAGCATCACGCCGGCGTTCACTGTGGCCATCGCCAGGCCCATGGGGATCATGAGCAGCGGCTCGAGCGTGCCCTTCTTGCCCAGGTAGACCAGCAGGAACCCCAGCAGGATCAGGAACACGCGGGCGAAGGCCATTCCGGGGCTTCCGGTGAACAGGGTGACCACGCCCTGGAACATCTGCGGGATGGCGGCGAGAAGATCGACGACGTTCATTTCGCGCCGTCCTTGCCGTTCGATTCGAGCTTGCCCAGGAACGAGGCGAGCCCCGCGATCATGGCGGCGACGCCCATGGCGATGACGCCCGCAAGGAGATAGAAGATGACGCTGGGGAGCAGTGTCTGTTGCCAGGTTACCATGAAGGATTCTTTGTGTTTGTGGTGTGCTTCGCGGAAAGGATCAGAGAGCCGACCCCGGCTTGCGATAGAAGTGCATCTTGCCGACGCGGGGCCAGTGCTTGTGGCCTCCCGGTTCGGGGAGCTCGACGATCGAAGTCAGGTAGATGTCGTCGGAGTCCAGCGCCTCCATGGCGGCGGCGGTCAGGACGGCGATCAGGCGAAGCGCATCGGAGCCGTCGGTCGACGGCTTCGGAGTCGGTGGGGCGAGGTCGGGGATGTTCCTGGCCGCGACCATCCCCATCACGCGGATGGCGGCAATCAGCAGCGTCGTCAAGGCGGCGGTGGAAAGAAGAACCTGGAATGAACTACCCGCATCCATGGGACGTTGACCCTCATGGCGGAGCTGGAAATGGGATCGACCATCGGTCCCTGCTCCGTCGATACTCCACTAAGATGAGCTAATCGGACCTGAATATCCATTGAATTTTCGGGAATTTTGCTCGGGAAGTCCAAGTTTTTCGTTCTCTGATGAGAATTTGTCTCATGCGCCGCGGTCGATGGGACTCGTGCGCTTTTTTCGCGAAGGAGAGTGACACTTTTCGGTTCGCCAGGTGTTCAATACGTCAGAATCTCGGCTGACAATTGTCAGCCTTTCCCACACCTCCGACGGATCACAATTCCAATGCCACAACTCCTACGCTTCGCCATCCTGGCCAGCGGTGTCGCGTCGTTCGCGGGTTCGACAGAGCTCGAGAGCGCCGCGCCATCCATCCTGCCGACCGCGGGTGCCGCCTTGCGCCATCTGGTCGTTCGTTCCAGCGCCCCTTCCGGGTACGACGTCCTGTTCGACGGGCGTGCGGTGGCGGTGGACGATTCCGGTCGGTTTGCCGCCGAGGCCTTGGTGGACAGCGCCGTCCATGCCCGGGGTTGGGTGCCTCTGTGCTTGCGCGGCCCGTCGGGCGACACGGTCTGCGTGCCGGTCGAGCCGAAGGGGTTCGACACGCTGGATCTGGCTCCTCTGCGGGTCCAGGTCGATTCGGTCGCCCTGCCGGCACCCGATCCCGTGGTTGCGGATTCCGTCCAGGCGCCGGATTCGCTCGATCCGGTCCCTGTCCAGGGAGGCGTTCTGCTGCAGCACAGCGCCGCCGGTTCCACCGTGACGGTCAAGGGGCGCAGACGTCCGCGCCAAGGCGGCCAGGAACGCGTGGCGGTGCAGTCCATCCTGCGTCGTCCGGCGTTGGGCGAGCCCGACGTGATGCGCGCCGTGCAGGCGCTGCCGGGCGTGGCGCAGTCGTCGGATTTTTCCACCAAGATCTACGTGAGAGGATCGGCCTCCGACCAGAACCTGATCCTGTGGGACGGAGCGGTGGTCTATTCGCCGGCGCACTTCATGGGGTTGTTCAGCACCTTCCTGGCCGACGCCACGGGCGGCGTGGAATTCCACAAGGGCGGGTTCGACCCGCGCTACGGGAACCGCCTGTCTTCGGTCCTGCGGGTGGATCCCCGCATCGGCGGAACCGGGTTCCCCGATTCCCTTCGCTGGCTGGAAGGCAGGATCGACGGTTGGACCCGAGGCGACAGCGCCGACACGACCGACAGATTCCGGTTGCACGGGACTTCGCGGATCACCACCGCGTCGGGGAGCCTGGCGCTGGAAGGGCGCAAGTCGGGGTGGTCGTGGTCCGTCGCCGCCCGCCGGACCTGGATCGACCAGGCGTTGGAACTGGCGCGCGACCTCGATTGGATGACCTTCGACATCGACTACGTGTTCCACGACGTGCAGGGCAACGTGACCCGCAGCTGGGGCGAGGATTCGCTGCGGGTTTCGGTCTACGAAGGCCGCGATCGTCTGGCCATGGGGCCGATCTCGTTCGAGTGGGGGAATTTCGTGGTGCCGGTGACGGCCCACAAGAGCCTTGGCGCCGATTTCTGGTGGTGCCCGACGTTTTCCGTCAGTCGGTTCGACCAGAAGATCGAGATCGAAGGGATCCAATCCCTCGAGAACGCCTTCGACAGCTGGAAGCTCGGGCAGGAGGTGGGATGGTCGCCCAAGGGGAGGGTTTCGGTGCGGCTGGGCCACGACCACGAACACCAGGAGTTCCTCTACCTGAACGACGATCTGGTGCGCTCCGACAGGCGCGGCGACACCGCGTCGGCCTGGCTGCACGCGGGATGGATGCAGGGTTCGTGGGAGCATCCGGCGGGGTGGGGTGTCCGCGGCGGCGTCCGCTCGAGCTGGTACGACGGGCTCGACGAGGCGGCGTTCGAACCTCGGGCCACCGTCTGGTGGAGGCCGTCGGCCGATTGGAGGCTGGAACTGCACGAAGGCAGGTACGCGCAGTTCCTGACCAGTCTGCACGACCTCAACAGCGAGGAGATGACGGACATCTGGTACGCCTACCAGAAGCCCATGGAGCCATCCACCCAGTGGACCACCGCCTTCTCCGCGGAACGCGTGCGGTTGCCGGGCGGGTTCGCGGTGCGGGGCGAGGGCTACTACAAGGACATTTCCCGTCTTCCGCAGCTGGTGGACGGCGATCCCGACAAGGTGGCCAATCCGACCCGCCCCGACGGGAACAAGATCACCCGGTCCGTCGCCGATTTCGACGGCTGGGCCATGGGCGGCGAGCTAGCCGTTTCGCGCGACGAAGGCGCGATCACCGGGACCGCGAGCTACGGGTGGTCGAAATCCGTCCTGAAGCAGACCGCCGACCCGGTGGCCGAGGGAAGTACGCCGATCCCCGCCTTCGCGCCGGCCTGGGACCAGAGGCACACCTTCAAGGGGGATCTCGCCATGACCTGGGTCGGCGACGAGGACAAGGCGTTCTGGACCGCTTCTCGCAAAGGACGGTTCTTCCGGTCCAGCCTTTCGCTCCAGTACCGATCGGGGCACCCAAGGACGGATCCCGCCGGCTATTGGGATGTGCACGAGCCGCTGCAGGGTGTGGACGGCGGC
>Ga0116187_1001460_pt1 | contig 24932 bp, 21 predicted proteins | sample AD_JPNNA6_MetaG_FD_89755 | JGI IMG/M metagenome (GOLD analysis project Ga0116187, IMG submission 89755) | Active sludge microbial communities of municipal wastewater-treating anaerobic digesters from Japan - AD_JPNNA6_MetaG | ecosystem: Engineered > Bioreactor > Anaerobic > Digestate | place... | reverse complement strand
TAAAATACCTTAGAATTTGCCTAAATTTAGCTTCAGAAATTTTTGAACGATTTGTATACTTGTTTTTCATAGTCTTGTAAAGTATTTTACCACATTTGCAATGTGCTATTCTTTACAAGACCCTAGTATAATCTTCAAAGTAACAATAATCCGACTTTAGCAACCTTTTAGGACACACCACTTCTATTCAAAAATAATGCTATAATATGACACAAATAAGCATAATAACTGCGAATAATAAGATGCAAAAAGAAATAAAACTCACCAAATCTCATTATCTACTCTACCTTGATGCTCCAAAGCATCTTTGGGCATATGTGAACGACAAAATAGAAAAGAAAGATGTTGATACATTCACGCAAAATCTTTTTGAACAAGGTTATCAAGTCCAAGAGTACGCAAAGGAATATATATTGCAATATCTTATCCCGCAAAAATATCATAATACCAATCAATATAACTTTGAGCTTACAAAATCTGACGAATTTTTTGAAATCCGCATTGACTTCATTATTTTTAATGCTGAAACTAATAAATGGGATATTTACGAAATCAAAAGTACAAACAGTATTAAGCCTATTCATAAAAGGGATATTACATTTCAATATTTAGTGCTTCAGAAACATTTTGATATTGGAGAAAGCTATATACTTCACCTTAACAAAGAATATGAGAGGATAGGGAAGATGGCGATAGAAGAACTCTTTACTGCAACAAATGTAAGTGTAGACATTCAAGAATTAATCGACACAGTAAACCAAGAACGATATGACGCTTTACAAATAATCAATAATCCAGATCCAACACAGATAGATTCGTGTATCAAACCGAAGCACTGTCCCTGTATTAATTTGTGCCATCCAGATTTACCAGAACACCCAATCTATGAAATCCGCAGAATATCAGGTAGCAAATCTAAAGTCGCATTTTTAGAGTCAAACTATGGTAAAGACATAAATAACATCCCTTCTGACTCTATTCTAGGCAAAAATGCACTTACAACACCTCAACGACAGCAAGTAGATGTCGCCCAATCTGGAAATACGATCTTTGAAAAGTTTAATATCAGTGAAATGATTGATAGCCTTGTTTTCCCGTTATATTTCATCGACTATGAAAGCTTTAATCCAGCAATACCAATGTATGAGAGATATAAACCTTACGATCAGATGCCTTTTCAGTACTCATTACACATTAAGACAGATCCACAATCTCCTATGATACACAAAGAGTTTATAGAAACAGAGAAAGTTGACCCTTCAATAAACTTGATCAAGGCGATGCAAAATGACATTTGTGAAAGAGGTTCAATAATTATTTGGAGTAAATTTGAGCGGACACAAAATAATGCAATCAAGCGAAGATATCCTCAATATACTGATTTAATCGATAACATGAACAATCGTCTTTGGGACTTAATGGAAATATTTCAAAAAAACTATTATTTACATCCGGACTTTAGAGGTAGCTATTCAATAAAAAAAGTCTTACCAGTTTTAGTTCCTGAGCTCACCTACAAAAACATGGCTATATCAGATGGATCCATGGCCATGACAAAATGGGTACAGATGGTTTACGGTGGGGGAATTACAGCAACAGCTTACTCCGATACAGAAGAATACGAGTCGGAACCTGTAGATATTGCAGCAATTGAAATAGATAGAAATCAAAAAGAGACGATTAAAAACGATTTATTAAGATATTGTGAACTAGATACTTTCGCAATGGTCAAAATTCTAGATGTAATACTTGAAAAAGTCTAATATTGTTTATATGGAGTGAGTAGGTTTTAGGTTGTCAGTATATAAATTTAATCTTTTTAGAAAAATGGAAGGTCAGGAGAGAGATAATAGTAAGGAAAAGGAGAATGTTATTGCAGTTCCAATTATACCGATGAGCAAAAATAATATTGGCATCGACGAAGATCACAAAAAACCAATTGATAATATCAAAAGCATTCTTAAAGGCAGAAACCCACTACTACTAATAATTATTATTATTGTAATTATATTATTAATAATCGGTTTGATATTTCTTTTAGGCAAAGGCAAGAACAATACAGGGAATACAAGTTCGAGTGGAAAAAGTGATTTATCCGCTGAAGAGTGCCAACAAAACGCTCCTATATACGAGGGCAAAGTTTTAAATATTTCAGGAAAAAATATTACAGGAAGAATTGAACTTAGTTCGAATATAGAAAAATGCAAGATAGTCGCTCAATATACCATTATCGTCAAATCAGATTTAGATGAGAATCCGATAAATGATTTTGCCAATTTGTATAATTATGTTGGATATCTAAATAATGTAAAGATGGAAGATCTAAAAAAGCGCTCATCAGCATACGGCACTGGTGTTATCAGCCCGATTTACCAGAACTTCGATAAATTTCAGGATAAATACGATTTTCAAACTATAATGGATCTATATGCCCCAGGCGTTTTGGCTAACGGCATTGAGCCTACTGAACATTTCTTAATCACAAATGAGCGTTGGTATGATTTGAGTCCCGAAGGTTATAATGATTTGCTCAACAAGAATATTGTCGAGATTATCGATAGCCATGATTATATTATTAAAGAAGATTACAATGGCATTGACACATATACGACTGATCTCGAGAACGCTGAACTCAAAGGCGATATTGTTGATTCTTTCTCCTTTGTTGTTAGTGAGTAGGTTTTTAGTTTGATAGAGTAACTATGGTCTTAGGATTTAGAACTACTAATGAAAGCTTTAAAAATAGCGTACTTGGGTAGAGAACAGCTCAATAGTGACATTATGAATTGCTATTTGGTTAAATAATCTAAGTGTCATAACCCATTCTTGCTTCAAAAGTAGTAATTGTTCCTGCACTGTTGACTACATAATCGCAAAAGACAGTAACAAATCTTACATCTGTTTCGATATTTCCCAAGTCCACACAGAAAGCATAAGCAAAAATACTCAACAAATCTTGATCATCAGCTACAGCGGCAGTAATATAGTATTTCTCAACTATTAAAGTATTCGCGACTTGAGCCAAAATCATTGCTTCAACCAGTGGTAACGAAGATTTGATTCTTTGGTCATAACCAATATTAACTCCAGGAGCAAACGATATATCGTAAATCTGATAGGTAAGTTGATCTACTTTTTTTCCCAATCTTTCTCCAACCATAGGTCGCTATTATACCATAAAAAGCCCATTTTATCAATATAATTACAAGCCTCATTACGCACTTACCAACTACTAACTCAGTAAAAAGCTGGCCACCTTACATCCTTGACAAAAATTCGCAAATGTGATACACAAAGAGTAGGATGGTGATTTTCGGCTTTGATTATGTCACCGCCGATTACTATTATGTTTGCGAAACCATTCCTAAGTGTAATACGAGAACTTGGAGATTTCCTACTAACCCCCTTTTTCCCAAAATCACTTTGATAGCAGTCTAGCTGCTGTCTGAACATCTAAATTGATAGAAAGGAGGATGCTCCAGCGTTTCTTTTTTTATCTAATTTAGTTCGGTCAAAGTAGTATGAAAAATATTTTAGCAAGCTTATTGATCATTACTGCTGTAGCCGCTGTACTTATAGGTACAACTGGCGCAGTATTTTCAGATCAAAAGGTTATTGCTGGAAACACCGTTGCTACTGGTACGCTAGAACTTACACTCAATCATTCGGCAGGTAAGCCATTCTATATCACAGATGGATACCCCGGATATACAACACCTTGGGAATATATAGATATATATAACAGCGGTACACTTCCGTTTGAAGCATTAATGTCTTTCGATAAAACTTCAGGTGATGCTGATCTATACGATCAGTTAGTAATTAAGCTCGAAAGTGCAGGTGGAGATTCAATCTGTCACAATGGAGATTTTGGAGAGTATGTAATATATGATGGTCTGATAAAGGATTTCACAGACGGTACATTAGTCAGCTCTCTAAACTTCTGGCATTTAGCCAACGAAGATGATGGATCTGGCTCTCCAGCAGATAATATACGAGCTGGTTACTCTGAAAGAATATGTCAATATATCGGCATCGATATCGATGCAGGGAATGAGATTATGGGTAAAACAGTCGAATTCTCTGAAATCGTAGATGCAGTACAAGACAACGATTAGAGTATATCCGAGAAGGCTGCATCTTGCCGGTGCAGCCTGTTTGTAAAACCTTATTACGTTTTAAAAAGTAAGATTCGTAAGTCGATATATGTAATGAATCTAAAATGTGATATCTAAAAAAGTGGAAGCAAAAAAACCGAAATTAATATTAACCATCATATATTATTTTTTGATTTGCGTTGTTTCAATATTACTTGTGATAACACTCTTTTCAGGTAATAAACTCGGCACTAACTTCAAGTTATTCACTGTGCAGAGCGGATCCATGAAACCGACATTAAATGTTGGAGATCTAATTATCATCAAAGAAATGGACGATTATTACGCTAACGACATTGTCACTTTCGATGGTAATCTCGACAACGCAAGCCAAATAATCATAACTCACAGGATAACCAGAAGTGAGATAATGGGGGATAAAACCGTTTACGTTACCAAAGGAGACTATAATTCAGTCGAAGACCTTACCAAAATACAAGAAAAAGACATACTAGGTAAATATATTTTCAAAATACCGTTAATAGGTTATGTTATAAATTTTGCTCGTACACCTTTAGGTTTTATCCTTATGCTTGTCGTACCATGTATTTTGATAATTGTTACCGAGATCACAAAAATTAGAAAGGAAATCAACCTGCGCAAACAAGCCATACGCGTCACATCGATAATATCGATCATATCAATGTTGTTGTGGACAAGTGTGAACACAAACATCTATCAATTAAATAAACTGTACGTTCAACTAAATTCATTTGTCACTTTTGCACTTTTTACAGATCAGAGTCAGATAAAGCAGAATTCTGTATCGACAGGAATACTCTCAATCGATAATGAACATTTGCAGAGTATTAATGACTACAGTGATATTTCACCACAATTACGACAATTATCGTCTGTGCCTAATATTATCAATAGTGGAAAGAGAGAGATCACAATTAAAAACAATGGAACCTTACCTTTTTACTATTCACTGAATATCAATGAGATGTCACCCGGATGCTCAGAGATCGATATCCAATCGTATCAGAATAGTAACATACTATTTGTGGACCAAAGAGACAATGTCGGAGTTGAATTTGCAAAAAAATCACTTTGTAAGCAGAGTACTGATAACAGTCAAAACTATAGTTCAGGAATTACAGATGATATTAACTATCGTGAAATAAACTGTTCAATCAATGCTACCGTATTTGCATGGCAATATTTAACACCTTCCGATGGAGAAAGAGGAGATGAGACAATCACACAAAAATACGAGACTGTTAAAGGATTCACTGATAGTATTGATTTGCAGTTTAATATTTACATAGAGACAGCTGATATTTGCACCGCCGAACCAATGAAATTATCTATTGAACCTCGATCTGAAGAAAATAATAACAGCGAAGATACTGCAAACAGTAGTGGATATAGTTCAGGCGAAAATGCATATACTGGACCAGATTCCGATTCAGGCCAGGACGATTATTCTGGTTGTGGATCTTGTAGAGAATCAGACCCTTGTGAAGATGATCATTCTGACGGTAACTATTCTGGAGATAAATCTGACTCAAGTGATTATGATTACTCGGGAAGCGGAATAGATTCCAGTGACGCTTATTATTTGCCAAGAGTACTTGATTTAAGTTACCCGGATTATTTGGCAAGCGGACCAGATTACAGTACGTCTGAAGATAAACGAGAATATGATGCATTAAGCGATCAAAATGGCTTAGATGAGAAGAATTACGATGCGAGTGAAGATAATAATTTATGCCCTATTATTTCAAAAGTTCCCGGATTTCCTAATGATTGGGCCGATGACCCTCCATCTGATTTAGGTTTTGAGCAGGCTAATCATTCTGATGAGAATGATACTGATGAGATAGCATCGGAAGAAGATATTAATAATGAAGTTTTAAATCAGCAGTTGGAGACAGATATAGAAGATAATATGCTTATTGAAGGTGAAAATACTGATGAATTTAATACTCAGATTGATTCAGAAAATGACAGATCCAGCCAAGATAATTCAGGTTATTCTTATGAAGTAAGTGCTGTAGAAAACTATAATAATTATGAAGAAGAGAATAAGGAGAATTTAGGTGATGCAAGTGTTAATTATAACTATACAGAAAATTCGTATTCAGAAGAAAATAATAATTCGTTTAGTATTTCGATTAATCCTCCAATTGAAGATACAATTCTTTTTAACAAAGAAGAGTAAATAAAAATTAAAGATATTATTAAATCTAATGTTGATTCTTACTAATTCAATAATAAATGCTTTTGAGACTAAGTTGAAAAAAGTATCTACACCTATTTAGTTCAAACTAAACAAGCCGACACACCTGTGAATTAATGAGTAAGAACAACACATCGTAAATAAACATAAAACCCAGTAGGAATTAATCAAGAATCGACTCGAGAATAAATAATATTTCTATTTTCTTACTTATCTTCTATCTAATAGAATTCGAGCATCACTTTTGAATACATTATACCAAGCTGTTAGAAAAGTTTTTAATTGTATAACGCAAAAAACTGCATCATCATTGCTTTTAACTTCAGGGTTTTTAAGTAATTGATTGCAGTAATTAATTATGTCTATTGTTGCAGTTCTCACTTGCGCAGGAATTAACATATAGCCTTCTGGCAGATAATCTCGGATTTCAGAATAAAATTGTTTGACCATAAATGATATATAAGGAAGAAATTCTACAGGTGGAAGCATAACTTCTTTTTCTTCAGTAAAAAATGGAACAATAAGTGCTGCTTCAAAATTGTTATAACCCCTATAAGCTCGATGGGCTACAACTGCTTGTACGGCTTCTTGAAATAATAAACTCGCTCCATTCTGATAAAAAGTTTCAATGTTCTGATCATCGAGAACCCCTACTTGTCGTAGTGCATTAATTGATGAGCGACTCAATGCTCTTGAAAGTAATATTTTAATTCGAGAATTCGCATCATCCCCAAGTAGCAATATTAGTTCTTCATAACTTCTTCCCTCCATTATTGCCTTAATCGCGACAATATCTCTAAACATTAGCTGATTTACTACATCTGGTTCTCGGAGATATTGTTTGTTATCCAGATCAATTATATCGCCACCGGGAACATTTAACCCCCATCGTGACACGGCTATATCAGCTCTTATAGTATTATTGCCTTTAAGATCAACCCTTCCATAATGTTCAACAATTTGGGTACCTGGTAGTAAGTAACTTGTTCTTGCAAAAGCTAGCAATTCACGCCATGGCACATCGAGTATTTTCGCTGGTCCAGTAACGGATTGGCGATATCTTCTATCAAACGCAATAATACTCATATCTGGCGTAACAACAGGTGTTTTCCCATTAAGTTTAGGTGGATAATCTTCTCTAATTTCGTGATATATTGAGATATACTTCCAAAAAACTCGATAACTATTTTCTTTCCCTTTCTCTACTTCTGCTCCCTCCAGAGCTAATAAATATGGTATCCAGTGAGATGGATCAAACGTCAAACATTTGAATGTCCTTGGATCTGGTGGAATGAATTCTCCTTTTGGTCCGACTATTTCAGATATTGGTTGAATTACTGTTGGTGGTAAAAATATACGTGATCCTTCTTCTGAGCCCATATTTGAGTATAATAAGATTAATTAGAAAATATATCATTATTGCAGATTATAATAATCTCGATTTAATCTTTTTTATTAAACGTAAATTGATAGAATTTACTATTAGATGAATGATGTAACTTATCTAATCTATTATTTAAAGTATATATTAATGAGAAATCGAGATCTTCTGGCTTAATACCATATATACGAACTAAATGCTTTAATAGACTTTGAGTATCTCTTATAAGTTTTAATACTTCAGGAAGTGCAAGATCCTTGTGCATTTCACCGCCATAATACAAAACATTAAATAAATCTTCTATATAATCAACAAGATAAGGTACTGCCTCTGGAGGTATTATTGGAACATTAGATTGCGTAAAGAAATCTTCAAATAATGGGATTAAATTCCAAGCCTCAATATTTATTAGATCTCCCAAAGGTTTTGAGCTAGTTGACTGGTTTTTAGGGTTTGATTTAGGTGTACTAGTTGGTTCAGCACTATCTTGTACGACAGCATTATTTGCTCGAAATTTTTTTGGATCTTTTGGATCAAAGTCAGCTACAATTTCTGGTCTATTTCTGAAAACCGTAATTAATGTTTCATCAAACAACATACGCATAGCTGTTCGCCAGAATAATTCACGATTTGTTTCATTAACCAAACCTAACTTATGTAAAATATCATAACAAGGGGTGCTCATGAATCTAGATATTATAGCTTTTAAAGATGAATTTTCCCTTTCTCCCTTAACTAGCATTACATCGGTAAATCTCATACCAGTTAGAACCGCCTTAAGCATTGTAATTATTCTGAATTGATTTTTAACCGTTGCATTTGCTTTTTCATACCTTGGATATTCGATACTTTCTTCACCAATCATATCATCATTATCTGGTACAATACCAATATTTTTTGCATTTTTTAGAGACGTTATCCCATTAAAAAAACGAAGTATTCTATTAAACAGATTATATCTATGTTCACCTAGAAAAATTGGAGTTCGTAAGGAATAATAAAATAATTCATTAAAACCCATTGCAAGCAAGCCATTTAGTCTATCTTTTTCATTGAAGTATCGATAGAAAAAGCCTAATATTGTCCTTATTACAAAGGGAGAATCAAATGCCAATTCATCAACATTTTCTTGTTCTTGAATATTTGGATCGTTACCTTCACCTTCAAATCTTTCAGAAGAATCCGCTTCCAAAGCACTTGGTGTAAATCCAAGTCTGATTTCCCCATGATAGCTTACAAAACATTTAGGAGTGCGATTTGTAAGTTCAAATCGAATCACCTTGAATTCTCGGGGGTCTTGTGTGTCTAACCATGCTGAGAAATGTTCTTCGCTTAGTGGTAATACAGGTAAAGGACCGATTTTCCTTACTTGTTCACCTTGAGGTTCTTCTGTAGGTAGTTCGGTTGTCATATTCTGATTATATTACTTTAATATATAGCAACAGAAGTGCTGAGAAAATAAAGTGTTGACAATGAAAGTGATCTAAAAGTATTTGTGTACTATATTTACTCTCCCTCGATTATTGTATCACTTCCGATATTTATCCGAACTAGGCAATATAATGATAAATTTTATATCCCTGCAAAATATTTACAAGAATTAGCAAAATCATGTGGTCAACTTTTTGAGTGAGTAAATTTATTATAAAGACAAACGCTAATTAACACTGTACTGTTAAACGTTAAGTGGGATGGAGAAAAGGTTCTCAATAACTACATAAATCCATTTGATTTGTAGACTAATTTTCAAAATCTTCATAATGGGGTCAGTGTATAGATTCTATCTTATCACATTTGTATGAGAGGGTAAGGGTGATGAAGGGGGTTGTGAAAACTCCTCGCAGTGAGTTTCAGTATAATTTTTAGGAGTGTTTTTAAATGTAAACGGATTTAATGATTTCGTTTACATTTACTTTTGAGATGTAAACAGTTTGTAGTTTTTGAACTGTTCGGAAATTCCGAACAGTTGGAATGTAATGTCTGTTAGTTTTCACTCTAGTCTGTTAGGTGACTAACAGAACTTATCCCTACTTGTCCCTTTTTAAGTTTTCCTAAAAATGATTGAAATGCTGATTTGATGGTACTTTTCGGTATTTGATAGATCCTGAACTTATCCCTACTTGTCCCCTCGAAGTTGCCTAAAAACTTGCCGAAAGGTTGCCTAAAATTGCCCCCTAAGTTGCCCCCAACTTGCCACTAACTTAGCAGACGGTAGAATGTTAACTAAGTTCCTAGTAGACGGTGAAAGGGCATTTGACCGTCTGCTAGCCATTACATAGTGAATTGCTGTTTTCTAAGTGCGATATCTTCATCAGCACTTTCTTTTTCATACTTTATTCGAGCCAACAAGTATGTTTTGTATTGTTCAATAAAATCATTCATTAAGGTATCTTTTTCATCTAAGTTGTTAAGACTTTCAAGTTTCATTTCCAAATTATTTACAAACCCATATTCACCAGTAACAACACCACCAGACATTGATAAAAATCCCATAATTTCTTTCCAATCACTTTCAGTTGAATATGTATGAACGTAAAATCGTACAAACTCATCAGTGACTTGCATATGACCTTGAAAAGCGGATATCAAGCGTAATACATTTTTCTTATTGATTTTGTAAGTATTGTTATTTGTAATTATATGTTTCTGAATCTGATCAATGTTAAACGAAATCTGCAACACGTTTCCAATTTGATAATCTGACAGAGAATCTTTACCAAACCAAGAAAGTATTTCAGGAATTACAATATCTGCATGTTCGTTTAGTTTATTTTTAAACTCTTCGTAATCGTAATGAATTGGTATTGTTGAATAGTATCTATTATTTTTTCTCAAATTTCTTAGCTCTTCTGCTTCAATTCGTTTTTTAAAGAGTGACACTGTCAACTTCGGTTCTTTATCGATTACTTTAGTTAATAATTCCTCAACATAATAATCAAGGCTCTGTGCATAAACTAGATTCTCTATAAGTATTTTAATCTCTTTGGTTTCTAGTTCATTAATTAGTTCAGAGTCAGAAAAACTCAAATGGTTTAACCAAGTAGATTCTTTAATAGTATTTAAATCCTTTAATACCTGTATAAATATACTTCTAAGTTCATCTTTCTTAGTTGATTTATTGAAGTGATGGAAGATAATATCAATTACATCATTAAGCACTATCGAGTTACTTGGATTATTTCGCACAATTGTTTTAAGTAGAGGGGAAAACTCCTCAATATTGTATGCAATTCTAAATGTATGTAGAAGCTCTCTAATATTTTTGTTTTTCTTTGTGTATTCATTAATTTTTACTAAGACCTGTTGCTTTAAATCTGATTTTAATAAACCAATTAGAATGTATGAGAGATGGAATTCTAAACCCTCTCGAAATTTATCAAGGATTTTAAATGCTAATTGTGGATTTTTTATTGAAAGCTTTTCTAAAAACAAATCAAAATATCTAGTTGATACTCTAGCTTCAAAACTCTTGAGATTATTAAGTATCGTCTGAATTAGGGAAATTGAATTGGACTCGTTAGAACTATAATTTTCTACAGACTCTTCAATTTTGATTTGCCTTTGTTTGTCGGCTTCACTCCAACTTAATTTCTCAAACTCATCATCGACAAGAGAATTTCCTACCAATAACTTAAATATGTTATATCCATCTCTTTCAATAATATTTGATTTTATCGTGTCTAAGTTTTTTAAATCTTTTTGGAATCGTCTGTTATACCAATAAACTTGACTTTCAATCTCAGTGACAACCATTAAATCTGCATTTGGAAGAATACTAATATAGAAAGGAATAATAACGGTATCAATATCATTAATAATTAATTGTTCTAGCTCATCTGAATAGTTTTGAAATGGTAAACGTACAGAAGATTCAAAAATATTTAAGAGTTTTAACTTGTCGTTATTATCACTTGTATTTGAATAAACATTTATCAATAAGCTTAATGCCTCTGTCCTTACCTCTTTTAATTGTGGCGTTACAATGATACCTCCTTGATAAAGACTCATCGTGTTTTCATCTTGCATTTCAGTACCATGAAATTCAGTACTTAATATTGCTGATAATAATAAAGTTGAGACTTCAGGGTGTTTATCAATAAAGCCTTTTTTACATAAACTTGAAAGTAATGTTTGCTGAATTGAATACCAATCTTCCTGTTTGTAGTAATTGAAGATATGGTAATTGTATTCTGCGAGTTTTTTTATTGTATCCTTAGCTTTATCTGAAACTTCGTTTGAATCCGATTTTGAATATCTCAGAAGCAAATCAAATGACTCTCGTGGTTTTCTATATTTTAAATGTTCATCTACTAATTTTAATATATTTACTTCAATACTCGGGCTGATTCTTTTTTTCAAAATACTTTTAATAATATCGAGAGCTTGTTTTGGTATGCGAAAAGCGTATTGATCTAATAAATTAATTGTATTCAATTGCATTTGTTCATCATCTGATAATGAAGTTGATAATGTATCCGTATATTTCAATAAAAACTCATCGACTAAGGGAATGTTCAAATGTGCGAGACCATTTAATATATGGCTCGAGTTATTGGGAAATGATTCAAGTAATTCACCAAAGTCCTTGACTAAATGTATGCCTTCAAGTGCAAGTCGTACACCAACTTTCATTTTTGCTTCAACTAGTGGCTGATAAATAATTTTTCCTTTAAATTGTTTAGCTAATTTTGAATCAATAATATCGCCTAAAATTGTTTGAAAGTGGGTATCATCTAATCCTAATCTTAAAGAATAATCTTTTAGTTGTGTTTGCTCGATGTTCTGGGTAAGAAAGATTAACGTTAACAGTAATATATATTGTTCTTTATATTTGATTGCTTTTTCTCTTAAAGTTTGGGGTAAATCCTGAAAAGTATCTTTTTTAGCTAATTCGTTTAAATGCTGCCAAAATAAAGTTGGATTTTCTAGTTTGTAAATATTTCTTAGTATTACCTTCTCCGTGTTAAGTGAGTGTTTTTGGATCTCGTTTTCGAGAATACGAGTATTTATTGAATCGAAGTAATACCAATATATGCTTGGTTCTGATTTGTCTTGTTCTAATCCTGCAACAATGAACAAAATTGTTGGTAAATTGATTTCTTTACAAAAATCCACGACAGATTTATCACATCTGTATGAATCATTAAGAATCTTATCTTTTTGACCTTTGAGTTGGAAAAATACGACCTTATTTAAATATTTCCCAATTATGTTCTTTTGTGGTTCAGGAAACTTTTCACGAAGTCTTATAAAGCCATCTGTGTCAGGTGTATTATCTTTTATTCCGTGAAATTGAATATCAAAAATATCTCCATGTAATTTTTGAAAATAGTTTGAGAGTACAGAAATTGCTTTTTCATCAAGTCGATTTTGTATACTATACTTAGTGCTCATTTCTGACTGTATTTAAAACATTCCCAAAGTGTAAATCTAGACTTACATTTATTGATTTACTCATTTAGTCTATAATTAGTTATCATCAACTCAAAAATGCTTCCTCTTCCTTCAACCTTTGAATTAATAGCTCTTTTGGCACTAACACGAGTAATGTTAAATTTGCTGTATAGGTCATCAAAAAAATTATCCGACTTATTGTTATTTTTGGGATCTGAATTGCTAAGAATTAAACTACAACCTTTTTTGCTCAATCGGGAATAATATTCCGCTAGTCTTTTCTGATCTTCATCTCCAAAATCTTCTTTTGCATATGAAGTAAAGCTTGAAGTTACCTTAATAGGTCTATATGGTGGATCAAGATAAATTAATGAGTCTTTTACAGCATATGTTTCTGAGAGTTCAAAATCCCCATGTTCGATAACAACATTTTGTAAAGCTAAATTAACTTCTCTTAGATTATCTTCATCACAAATTGTTGGGTTTAAGTATTTACCAAAGGGAACATTAAATTCACCTTTCTTGTTTTGTCTATAAAGTCCATTGAAACAAGTTCTATTAAGAAAAATGACCTGTGCAGATCGTTCAACACTAAAAGTGTTCGTTACTTCGGATAAGTTATATGCTAAATTCTTATTAAATTCTTTCCTTATCTCATAAAAAAGAAATTGTTTGTTCTCAAGATCCGCTTGTAAATCGTATTTAGATTGCAATTTCTTTAATTCAACCAACAAATCATTTAATTTGTTTTGAATTGTGCGATAGCTAAGTACAAGATCTTTGTTAATATCAGAGATATATGCATTTTTTATTTCATAATTGTTTTTTAGGTAGAAAAAGAAAGAGCCACCACCAATAAATGGCTCTATATAGTTCTCAATTTTCTTTGAATCAGTGATACTTTTGGGCAATCTAGAAATGAGATCAGGTAATAATTGCCTTTTGCCACCAGCCCATTTTAAAAAAGGTTTTGAGTTATTCATTGTTTGTAAGAATGTAGTCAAGTATATCTTTTTCCAACATCGCTAATGTAAAAATGTAATCATTGTGATCGAATGTTTCTCTCAACGGTCTTGTTGTGCTTAACCAACCTTTTCCATCTGTAATCCAAATGAACTTATACTTCCCATCTAGAACGTCATATAAATTGCGGTATTCACCTGCTGTAGATTTAAGTTTTGAACCACCGCCACCGTAGAAGTTAGTTTCAAATATAAACAATTCCTTTCCGTTGTCGATTACATAATCGTATCTTCGTGAGCTTTTATCTACTGGAACTGAATAGCCAAATTCAGACTGTATTCTGTCAGCATTAGCTTCTTTCAGATATCTAAAACCAAGTCGGTTACAAACATCTTTAACAAATATTTCAATGATGTCTTCCATTATGTGTCCACCACGATTCTTACGACCATTACTGTCCAAACCTGCTTCAACCCCGATCATGTAATCTACAAGGTTTTTTAACTTTTTGTTTTCTATTAAGGAACGGAATCCTGTCTCAGTTACAAACTCTAAATAATTATCAACATCTGCAACAGTTAATTCTTTTTTTGAAAAATCAAATTCTTTATATACAAGCTTTTTGCTCGAATAATCAACGAGAATCTGCATTTTTGTAGTGATATCACCACCCCGCACTACCAATGAAGGCAAAGCTGTTACAACTTGAGGGTTTTCTTTCAAAATGAAACGAAACTCCTTTTCGAAATCCTCTTTTCCAATAAGATAGTTCAAAACATTCAATGAAAGTTCTATCTTTCTATTGTTTTCAAATACTTTCTCCCAATTTACAAAGTATGACCAATGAGTATTACTTGGTTTTAGGTTATCAATCAAAAATTGAAATACTAAATCGGAGCTATTTAATTCCAAAATATCAGAATAAAACTTTAGTGTTTTCATTTTTGTTTATTAATCAAATTAGTTTTTAACTGGTTATATCTTTTAATAGATAAATCTAGATATTCTTTAGTAATATCTATTCCAATATACCTTCTATTTAGCAAAAAAGCCATTACACCCGTAGTAGAACTCCCACAAAACGGATCCAGTATCAAATCATCTTTATTAGTAGATGCAAGAATAATTCTTTTTAGTAATTCCTCGGGTTTTTGAGTTGGGTGTTTTCCAAATCGTTTTTCAATCATTTTTGGAGTATCAATAGACCATACTGATCTCATTTGCTTGTTCTCTTTCTTGATAAAGTCATCTCCCCATTTCCCATCTTTCATAAGTTCATAATTGAATGTATGTTTACCCGCTTTTGACTTTCTCGCCCAAAGCAGCGTTTCGTGACTAGCAGTGAAGAAACGACAACTCAAATTCGGAGATGCGTTTGGTTTAAACCATGCAATATCATTTAGTATATGAAATCCTAACCTTTGAATAGCATAACCGCATTGATAGATTGAGTGATATGTTCCACTTACCCAGATAGTCCCAGAAGGTTTAAGTACTCTTTTAGATGCTTCTAACCACTTATAATGAAATTCAAAATTCGCTTCTACAGAGTCACCCATATCCCAATTTCCTTTCTTAACACTGACCATTTTTCCATTCTGACACGTAAAAGAACCATTAGAAAGAAAGTATGGAGGATCTGCAAAAATCATATCTACTGAATTTTCGGGCAAACTTGCTAAAACAGATAAGCAATCATCTTTATATAAAGTAAATTTTTGTTCATCGAAGTACTTATCCATAATTCTATTTTACTAGAAAATTATGAAAAAAGAATTAAAACTGAAAAATTATTCAAAAAATCAGTGGAGTCCAGTTGGACACCTACTAGACACACTCGACCATCCAGAGGTGTCCACTTTGCCAAAATATCAAAACCCTTATCCTTCCGCACAAATTGTCGTCTTTCGTAGGTGATTGGGTGGACTCCTTCGGACTCCACCCAATCACTCCCTCGACTACGATTACCCTATGTGTGTAATCTTGTGAGCTACTCACGACTTAAATTTGTGTTTGGTGGTTAGAAATATATCGTGGACGAGATATCGTTTAAGAGGTATTTGATGTTTTTATTAGTACTGATTTGTGTTGATATTAGGTTCTTTTTGAGACTTTGTAAATTTTTGATTTATTGTAAATATTTTGTAGAAATTGGACTTTGTAGGAGAATGATTAAAGAAATCTGATTTTTATACAGTTAACTGTATACAGCAGACCATATAATTTGAATTTTCTTAAAACTTAAATTCTTTCGATGGATACGGATGATTGATGTATTGGAAAGTACCTTGCAACTGAATAATTTTTGACACCGACCCTGAAACTATATGACAATGGGGAGAATAGAAGCAGTTGCTTGTATGCAAATGCTTAAAAAACATAGTGCGGACGCTATAGCGTGGACACTATATTTTTAAATTTTTGCAAACTCTGAAAACGACCTTGAATACAAGAGAAATCGAGTGCCGAGAAAGTCCGAAAAACCAACAGATTTTTGACTTCGAATTTTTCTTGAAGGATAATTGAAGTAGAAAACACAACCTAAAAAAGAGAATCACCTGCAAACCGCCGGACGGGAATCCATGGTCAGTAGGAGGTGATTCTTTTGTATATTATACGCTTAACAGTATAAATTCTACAACTGCCACCTACTGGGCAGTCTGTAGAGCTTGAAAATGCCAATGCAATCAGTAGGTGAAATACTACAATCTAAAGAATTTAAAAAGACCTTTGAGAGTCTTTCTCGTGCAGATTATGACACAATTTCCTCACAACGCTTTCTCAAGTTCCCACTTCTCATTGTAAATCTGATCTTTTTTGATAAACAAATCACTAAAAGACAAATCAAGATATTAATCTTCATCATGAGATTTTCTTTTGGTTGCAAACAAGCTGTAGCACACTTAAAACTAACTGATTTTCAGAAGATAGGGTTTTACTCATCGGACATAACCAAAGAGCTAGAACGCCTAGAAAAGAAAAATTACATAGGTTGGGATAAAGAAACAGAAACAATGTGGATAAACCGCATACTGTTAAGTGAATCACTAGCAAGAGACGAAAGTTATGCTAGTGACATACTCCGAAGAAACCTAGTAAATCACTTCAAAAAAAAGAAGTATTTTACTAGCAACAATCCCCCAAAAACTTCCAATCCAACAACTAAATCTAATACCGATAGATATGGAAAGATAAATATAGATAGTAGTTATAAATATCAAAATTCAGTTGTGGACAATAATGACTAAAAAGACCACACCACAAACTGAAATAAATCTTGATGTTCTAGCTGATATTATTGCTTCTCAAATTAAGCGAAAAATCTTACTTAAATTACAAAAGAAAAAAGATGAGCAGAACAAAAAGCCAAAGCCACAACTATTACTTCAAAAAACATGAATTGAGTAGTTACTTTTTGAAATTTGTCAGATATAATATAAATGCTGTAACAACTAAAATCGGAGTGGATGTAAATGGGCATCCAGATACAATGGTTCACTCCGTTGTTACAGCACTGGATGCCCATTTTTGTTAAATAAACAACTATGAAATACGCAGTATACGCTCGAAAATCTAGTGAAGATGATGACCGACAGGCGTTATCAATTCCTGCTCAAATCGTTGAGATGAAAGAGCTTGTTAAAAAATATGGATATCCAGCAGTAAACGAAAAAGACATCTTCTTTGAGGAAAAATCAGCAAGAAAGCCAGGTAGAAGAGATGAATTTAATCGACTTGTAGATTCAAATAATGCAGGGATTTACGACACGATATTTTGTTGGCACATAAATCGTTTAAGTAGAAATCCACTTGAAGGTGGCATTATTCAACAGTTAATCGTTGAAAAGAAACTCCGAAAAATAATAACACATTCCGATATCGTTGATAGTGATAACTGCAATGAAATAATCATGAGTTTTTTGTTTGGCTACAGTTCGCAAACCTCAAGAGAGATAAGCCAAAACACAAGACGAGGAATTAAAGAGAAAGTCAGAAGAGGTGAATGGCCAACTTACGCACCTCAATTTTATGAAAATGTTGATAGAAAAGGGAAGAATTATATTATTCCTCACCCTGAACAATCGCCATTTTATGAAAAATGGGTTGATGAAATAATTAAAAATCGATTAAATCAAAGACAAGCTCAAAAACTTCTGATTGATTGGGGAGTTTAAACCAAGAAAGGCAAAGTGTTTTCTGTATCTGGAATTTACAAGATTCTCACAAATCCAATATATTGCGGGATCCTTCGATATGCTGAATACGAAGAATCAGAGGGAAGTTGGGAGCCACTAATTACTAAAGATAAATGGTATAAATTACAAGAAGTTGTTAAAGAGAAATCAAAGCCAAGATTGAGAAAACATAGACACCAATACAATTTGCTTATTAAATGTTCCGAATGTGGCAGATCTTACACAGGCTATACGACAACCAAAAAGAGTGGACTAGAGTTTACCTATTACATGTGTTCCGAAAAGCATGGAGAGTGTAAGAATATGCAAATCAGAGAAACAGAGGTTGAAGACCAAATCGCGAAATATGTTGAAAATATAAAACTTGATGATGAGAAGTGGGCTAAACTAAAAGAATTAGTCCTACAAAAACTAGAAAAGGAATTCAACTTTGAATCCACAGTCCGAAAAGGCGTTGATGTACAAATTGACCAATTAAACGAAAAGCTAGATTCTCTCTTTGATATGAAGATAGCAAAAGAGATTGATCCTGATGATTATCAAATCAAATACAGCAAACTTAAAGACGAGCTAAACGATCTCAAATCCAAACGAACTGATGTTGAAGTATCAAAAGAAGAGCTAAAAGATGGGGTTGATAAGTTTTTTGATGATATACAAAACTTCAAAGATGTATTCTTAAATGGGGACTATCATGAAAAGCGAAATCTCTTGTTCGAGATAACGTCTCATTTGGGGATTATGAATAAACAGCTCGACTTGAACCTCAAAGAGCCTTATAAATCCGTTGTTTTTGTGAAAAACTCGAAAAATTCTAAAAATTGGGGTTCAATAGTGAACTTATTCAGAACAAGAATCATTGAAACAGAGCTTAAGCCCTTAATTACTTCCATTCAACTACTATTTGATAAAATGAGTAGTAGCCAAGAGCTTTATTTTGAGAGATAATATTTCTAGATGTATAAATCAGATAAAATATATCTTAAAGAGTATTGGGATATTCCTGTTGAATATCACCCTACTACTTCTGGCAGAATCATAATCAATATCCCTGGTGCTGATGGAAGTGTTAAGGGATATATGAATAAATATCTTAATCTTGGTGATTATATACAAGGCAAGGGCTTTGCTTCTTTTGTAAGGATACCTAATGATAGACCTCAAGAGTTTCTTAACACTGGTAGATGTATTGTCAATTACTGTTTAGAACATTCCAAAGAGATTTGTGGAAAAGACATTCCTGAGCTATGGTTAATGGGTTTCTCTGCAGGTGGGGCTTCTGCTTTACTTACTGCATGGGAATATCCAGAGATAACCAAAGTATTAGCTATAAACCCATTCATTGAGACTGTAAGGGGCGATGTAAGAAAAAATCTACCTGAGTACAAAGGAAAATTGTTTGTCGTAACAGGCGAGAATGACAAGGTTATTGGTGCTGATACCGTAGAGTATATTAAGCAATTTGCAAATAATGTTTCTGAATTACAAACTCATGTTATACCTAATTGTGATCATCAATTAAAAGGTGATGATAATGCGATAATACTTTCTCAGATTCCTGAGTATTACTTTTTAGAGCAATATAAAGCAAAGAGCTTTTTATTATTTATAAAATTGACAAAAAATAATTTGATATAAATAACATAATGACATTTATTGAATTACAAATTAAAAATATAGATGAGCTAGTTGAAGAGATCTCTAAATTATTAAATGAGTCGGATATAAGATATTCCGCTATTCCTGGGGTTTTTGATTTCTCAGGAAATTATACTGTCTCTATCCATGAAACTGCTGAAATATTCCAACTACAATCAAAATTATTCAAAGAATTTACTCAATTGTTTAACATACTAGAAGTAGTTATTGCTTATGAATCAAAAGAGGTGAAGAAAATATTATTAGATAACACTGCCTACACAAGGAAGATTGTAGAAGAAAGATCTTTCTCTACATGGGATGAGAGCTTAGATGAGGTAAAATCTAAAGTTCGTGAGAATTGGAATCAAATTAAAAATTTACTTCAATCTATTTATACGGAAGAAGCCGAGGAAGTAATTATTCCAGACACTTCTTATTTATTGGATAACAATGATTTTACGAAATGGATCTCAAGATCAGGAAAACCTCTGACTATTGTTATACCTACGATTGTCTTACAAGAATTAGATGAAAAGAAGGAATTTCATAGAAATCCTGATATCCAAAAGACTGCCCAATCAATAGCAAAGAGAACAATGTCTGTATTAACGAGAAATCCTAATAGTGATGTCAAAACAATCGTCAAAGATAAGGTTTATTTAAAACTTGAATCTATTGAACCTAAGAAGCTAAACACTTTAGAAAGTTTAGATTTCACAGTCCCTGATGATCGCTTTATTGCATCTGCTCTTGAAATTATTCGGAAATATACGAACTCGGATTGTTATATCGCTTCCAAGGATATAAATCAAAATAATAAAGCTATTTACTATGGAATCCCTATAAAATAGCCTATTCGTTGGAAATTGGCTCTGTAATTCTCATATATTTCATAATGAAAGGATCATTCCCAGGATGAAAAACCTCGTTCTCATAGTAATAGAAAGTCTTCTTGAATGGATAACCTTTTAGTATTTTATTTAATATCCAGTTTAAAATTTTATTGAGAAAATTATTTTTTAAGATTTTTGTATCCCGTTTATATGACTTTTAAACTGACAAAATATTTGAGGAACACATCCATATTCATCTCCATCTAGAGCAATATGGTCAATCCATTCATAAGGAACAAGTCCTACAGGAAATGCTAAACGATAAAATTGAGTATTATCACCCTGAAAAGATAGATGTCCATCTTGTTTTCTATATACATTAACGGGCATCCCATTAAAGAACTCTAAGCCATTGTATCTTACAGATTTAAGTTCTGCCTTAAGATGTGAGTAACCGTTAATATCTCTTTCGTTAGAAGGATAATCTTTAAAGTATCTTTTTGTATTTACAATATGTACTTCTAAAGATTCATCATTTTGATTTATCTGCCGAAAGAGCTCTTCACATTGCTTGAGAATTTCTTCTTTATGATTTAGCCTTCCCTTTTCAGTTAATTTGTTAGATAAAAAATAAACATAATAAGCGATAAAGCCTTGTATTATAAGACTTATCACTAAGCTATAATTTTCTTGAAGCCATTCCCATACTTGATTCAACATGCTTGATTATACCTTAAATGTTGAAGGATACTAGACAAAACTTTCCATATCTTGATATATTATATGTGAATATCTTTTGGGATATTCAGCTTCTTACGGGACATCCCGAGGGAGCACAAAGTAAATAAGCGAGAGTCTTACATGACTATAAACTTATTCCTCTGTGCAATCTCGGCGTTCATCTACGAGAAGTAAATAGGAATGTAAGACACTAAGGGTTTAAATTTAGTGTCGTTTTTTTTGTACATTCCTAAAAAAGCAAACAAAACAGAAGTATTGCAGAAACTAGAGCAACTAGACAGTTCCTCTTCTGATAGGCTTTTGCTTTTCGTTCAAACTCTTATAAAAATCAACGAGAGGGAGAAGATTGTAAGGTACAAGAATGACCTTAACACAAGTTTCAAAAATGGTAGATACTGTAACATTAAGACTCAATGAGCCTGATTTTAAAATCTCTAATCACAAAAAATTCTCTCCTAGTAGTGAAGGACTTTTCTTCCCACCCTACTCTAGAATGGGAGGTAGAGCATATTTAGATTGCTATCAGAACCCTTCAAAATCAGATTTTGAAAAGGGGAATTACAAACCTCAACTAACACTTAGGAAAAGATGGATAGATGGAGAGCCTCAAATATATCTTTACATACAGTTTTCTGCACCAAAGATTTTGTATTTGAATAACTTTGATGAATTGAACAATGAAGACTTCCCAACAATATGTAGTGAACTACAAGCTAAGCTCTTATCAATGGGGGTATTAACAAGTTCTGAGAAAATAGCTAAAGCACAAGTTACAAAGGTACATTATTCAAAGAACATATTATTGCCACCCTTTGTAATTCCATACATGATTATGAAAGAGGTTCGTAAGATTGATTTTGATTTAAGATATGATTTAGCAGAAAAAGACTATCTTAACTCTGGTCAAAGTCTTAGATTTCATACTAAAGAATTTGAATTTATTCTTTATGACAAAAAAAAGGATCTTGAAAAGGCAAAGAAAGGTGAAAAGAGTATTGATAAAGATCCTGAAGTGCAATTAAATCTATTTGAAAAATTTATTCCTAAGAAAACCTTTGAAATACTTAGATTAGAATTAAGATTAAACACCTTAAACAAAATCAAGAAAGAGCTTAGCTCAAAAGTTGAAAATTATACCTTTCAACAGTTGTTCAATTCAGATATTTCTACATACATTTTAAATAAATATTGGGGTTTAATAATGGAAAACTATCAGTTAATAAATTTTGATATTGATAATAAGGAGAAATTCTTAGCTAGTTTTATAATCAATAATCCCAACTGTAAAATAACTACAGCTTTATCAACCTATGCTTTCTTAGAATGTATAAAAGAGTTGGGTATAAGAAGATTTAGAAGGATTTTAGAGTATAAGTATGATAGAAGATCATGGTATTCACTTAAGTCAAAAATTAAAGGATATAAGTTGAAGAAGATATCTAATCAGCAACTGGGATATGTCTCAAACTATTTATCAAAATATGAACCCTTGTATATCAAAGACTTTGAATGATACTTGAATTTTATATAAATTATATTTATTATATATTTCATAATATGGAAACTATTATCATGTACCTTTCTGAAGCATTGAAGACAACTAGAGAAAGACAAAAACTAACACAAAAAGAGTTGTCTAGAATGTCAGGGATTAGCTATTCTACTATTACAAAAATTGAGACTGGGGTTATTACTAATCCTAGTTTTTTTCTTGTTGTTAAATTATGTCAGGCATTAGAAATAACTACTGACAATTTACTTAAACTAATTACAAATTATGATGTCAAAACAAAGTGAACCTCAGAGTATATCTCCTATTAAGGGTAGACCAATGCTTCAATGGGCTGGTAAAAAGCCACTAGAATCTATTGAATACTTCCCTGCACAAGAAAAAGAGATGTATGGAGATTTAAATGCTAAAGAGTTTAACAAGTTGTTCTGGGGTGACAACTTACAAGTTTTGTCACATTTGCTAAAAGAATATAGAGGAGAAATAGACTTAATATATATTGATCCTCCTTTTGATAGTAAAGCTGATTATGTAAAGAAAGTAAAAGTTAGAGGACAGCAAATGAATGCTTCTCAAAAGGGGCTTCTTGAGGAAAAACAGTATACAGATATTTGGGTAAATGATGAATATTTACAGTTTATTTATGAAAGAATTTTATTGATCAAAGAATTATTATCTGAAAATGGTGTAATTGCTCTTCACTGTGATTATCATAAGGTGGCTCAACTTCGTCTACTTTTGGATGAGGTATACGGGGAGGAAAATTTTGTGAATGAGATTATATGGAATTATAAGGGGACAACAAACTCTAATAGGTATTTTGCTAGAAAACATGATACCATCTTAGTTTATTCAGTCAGTCAATCTTATACTTTTAATGCAGATGATGTTAGGATTCCATACATATCTGACAAAAAATTTGAAAGAGAAAAGGATGGTAAATATTTTCAATGGTGGAAGAAGGGGCAAAAATATTATCCTGCACAGGAAATAGTCAATGGAAAATATGTACTACTTGGAAAGTATCAATATGATGTTTGGAATGATATTGCATCCACGGCAACTGCACATGGAAGTGAACTTACTGGCTATCCAACTCAAAAGAGAGAAATTTTAATGGAGAGATTAGTTAAGGCATTCTCTAATCATGAGGATATTGTTCTAGACTGTTTCTGTGGAAGTGGTACTACATTAGCAGTAGCTCAAAAACTAGGAAGAAGATGGATAGGTTGTGATATTAACCTAGGTGCTATTCAAACTACAACAAAAAGATTAAATCAAATACTTGAAGAACAGAAACAAAAGAAACTTCTTGATAAATCTCAAGGTCTATCTGCTTTTAAAGTCTACAATGTAAATGATTATGAAATCTTTAAGAATGAAATAGAATCAAAAGAAATCATAATGGAAATGTATGGGGTTGAACCTATTAAACAGAGTTATTTTGATGGAGTCTTAGATCAAAATCTAGTAAAGGTAATGCCTCTTAATAGAGTCCTGAACAAAATGGATATAGAGAATCTATTAAAAGAAATAAGCAAATCTACAGATCAATTTACACCTAAAACAACAAGTTCTAAGGAAGAAGAAACATATGAAGAAGGGGTTTTAATTATAGCTTCAGGTGTTGAATTAGATGCTCAAAATTATTTGAGAAAGGAAAATAAAACTGGAGTAAAAGTTGAAATAAGGGATATACAAGTAGATAAAAAGAGCTTGTTATTCAAAAAACCTACTGAAGCTGATGTTGATGTTAAAGTTGCAGAAAACAAGGTTTCTGTATCTATTAAAGAATTCTACTCTCCTATTCTTGTTCAAAAGTTAGAATTAGAAAATGAAAAGCAACTCAATCCTAAGGGAAAGGTTGTAATAGAAGACTTTAAGCAAATTATTGACTCTGTGTGTATTGATGTAAATTACAATGGGAAACT
>Ga0116187_1001459_pt1 | contig 24935 bp, 20 predicted proteins | sample AD_JPNNA6_MetaG_FD_89755 | JGI IMG/M metagenome (GOLD analysis project Ga0116187, IMG submission 89755) | Active sludge microbial communities of municipal wastewater-treating anaerobic digesters from Japan - AD_JPNNA6_MetaG | ecosystem: Engineered > Bioreactor > Anaerobic > Digestate | place... | reverse complement strand
TGCAGGTCTTGGGGCCGTTGGGCAAACCGTGCACGTAACGGCACGCCATTCGCTGGCCGGCGCCCGTTATGCACGGACCTTCATCGCCGCGCTCGATATGGTGCACGGCCACAGGCATGCCTGCGGCTTTCGCGGCGCGCTCGAGAATGTGCCGCGCTTCAGGCTGCCGCAGAAAGAGCAGCGGGGTCACGACGCCACCTCGAAGACCCGAGTCGGTTGATGCTGTTGCGCCACTACCAGTTCCGCCCTGCTGTTTCGCATCACCCGGCGCGCCATCTCCAACACCAGCGCAGGATTGTTATTCTCGGCGCTGATATGGTTAAAAACCACGAGACGGAGCTGGTCATGCACCAGGGCCGCCAGAAGGGTGGACATATCCTCGTTGGAAAGATGACCCATCTTCCCGCGAATGCGCTGTTGAAGCGGGAGCGGATAGGGCCCTTTGCGCAACAGTTCGGGACAGTAATTCGACTCAAGAACAAGCGCGTGCGAACCCTGCAATCGCACACGCACCAGCTGCGGAGCGTGGCCCAAGTCGGCCGCGATGCCCAGCTTGGCGCCATCGCAGCTTATCGAGAATCCGACGGGGTCCCCTGCGTCGTGAGAGACGCTGAAACTACTGACCGTAAGACCGTCGAGCCCAATCGAGTCGCCCGCCGTGAAACACTCGACGTTGGGGACATCCGCCACGCTTGTGGGCAGGCCCTCGCATGTAGCGCGGGTCATGAAAACCGGTATACGGAGCTTCCTCGCCAGTACTCCCAGACCCTTGACATGATCGCCGTGTTCATGAGTCACAAAGACCGCATCGAGGCCATCCAGGCGTTCCCCCACGAGGGCGGCGCGCTCTTGGAGTTGTCTGAGGCTGAAGCCGCAGTCAATCAGGATCTTAGCGCCGGGCGTGACGACCAGAATGGCATTGCCGCTGCTGCCGCTGCCCAAGATTGAAAACCGGATCACGATCGATTCCCCTGACATAACAATGCGCAAAAACGCGCTATCTTCCATATTATATCAACCCGTCCAAGGGGCGCTCCAATTGACAGTTTTTTCGCATGAGAGATATAATAAGCTTGATTGATTTCAAGGAGATTTTGTTTACGATGATGAGGATGGAACATCGTCTCGTTCAGACGCAATCTCAGCGTCTGATGCTGACGCAGCGGATGCAACAGGCCATCCAGATACTGCAACTGTCTGGTTTGGAGTTGGATCAGTATGTGCAGCAGGAACTCGAGACGAATCCCGTCCTCGAGCAAAAGCAGCAGGCCACCGAGCCGCCGGAGACCGAAGCCCAGGAGACCCCGACGGGCGAGGAACCGGTCGATGACGTCGCCTTCGACCTCGACGATTTCGCCAACCGCCTCGGCGATTACAGGCGAACCGGACCCGACTTCAGCCGCAATCGCGACGCCGACAGCCGTCGCCAGTATTACGAGGATTCCATTACCAAGGGCGAATCGTTCACTGCGATGCTCTTGCGACAACTCCGGATGGCCGCTCCTGAGGAATATGATTACCGCATCGGCGAGCGCATCATCGGAGACATCGACGACAAAGGGTATTTCACGGGCTCGGAAGAAGAGATCGCGCAGGAACTCGGCGTCGAGATCAGCGAGGTCCAGCGCGTGCTGGGCCTGATCCAGCAATTCGAGCCAACGGGCGTGGGCGCGCGCGACGTCGTCGAATGCCTGATGCTCCAGATCGAGATGGAGTATCCCGAAGAGGACGAACTCAAGATTCTTGTTGCCCAGCACCTTGAAAAACTCGAGCGGCGTCAGATACCGGCCATCGCCAAAGCCATGGGGGTCAAACCGGAACGCGTCGAAGAACTTAAGGAGATACTCGCGAAACTCAATCCTTGGCCGGGCCTTGAATATTCATCCGAGCCGCCTCAATACGTGATGCCCGACGTCATCGTCGAAAAGACGGACGATTCATACGACGTCTACCTTTCCAACGAGTCCTCGCCCGAGTTGCGCATCAGCAGCCAATACCGCAACCTCATGCGCAACGCGAAAATGAACAAAGACGAGAAGAAATACTTGCGCGACAAGGTCGAGTCCGCCAAATGGCTGATTCGGAATATCGAGCAGCGGCAGAATACTATTCTTCGCATTGCCCGCGCTATCGTAAACGTGCAGGAAGACTTCATGGAAAAGGGCGTCGAGGCTATCCGGCCGCTCACCCTCCAGGAGATCGCCGATGCGGTCGGGGTCCACGAGGCCACCGTCAGCCGGGCCACTCGCGGCAAGTACATGCAAACGCCCCAAGGCCTCTTCGAAATGAAATACTTTTTCTCGCCCGGCCTCAAACTGGACACCGGCGACGCGCAGTCCTCGAAGAGCATTCAATCCCTTGTCAAGAAGATGATCGACGAAGAGAACAAGAGCAAGCCGCTGAGCGACCAGAAAATCGCGAACCTCCTGAAGAAGCAAGGCATTAACATCGCCCGGCGCACCGTCACCAAATACCGCGAGAACATGGACATCTTGCCAACGACCATGCGCAAGATTTACCAGAACGGCAAGTAATCGTCTGCGGTCAGGATTCGTGCGAAGTCCCGGGCGGGTCAGAGGCGCTTCTTCTTGCTCACCCGAGTCAAGAGCAACTCGACGGCATCCTGCAGTTCATCGAGGATCGGGTGTGCCCACTTCTCCGCCAATGCTCCGGTAACGGTTTTGTAGTACCAGAGGGTTCCTGCGCGCCGCCCGCTGAATCGCTGCCAGAGGGATTCCCCCACCTGGCGATAATCCCGCAACAGCGAGAGCACGTTGTGAAGCTTGTCCGCCGCGACGATGAGTTTTACCTCGGGCGGCAGTTGGCCAATGCGCTCGATGAAGGCCTCTTTGCGCGCGCGCCATGGGGGTTTGGGGATATTGGTCGAGTCGCTGCACGCCAGCACATACGAGGCGATCTCCTTCCCCAAATGCGCTTCAATGGTTTTCAGCGCTTCGTGGCCGCCTTGGTCCTCGGCAGCGTCATGCAGTAGCGCGGCCGCTACCTGCCGCTCGCTTCCGCCATATTCGCCCACGAGGGCGGCCACTGACAGCAGGTGGTACAGGTAGGGTATATCGGTGCTCTTGCGGGATTGTCCCCGGTGAAGAGTCTCGGCCAGAGAGAATGCTTCCGAGACAAGTGACGGGTTACGTTTCATGCCTCCTCCGGCGCCGCGAGGCTCGCGTCCCCCTGCGGAATTGCGGAATCATCCGGCGGGCCGCGGAATGCAGCTTCACGCCTGCAGAAGCTTGTTCACGCGTTCCACGAGTTTTGAAATCTCGAAGGGCTTGGCCAGATAATCGTCAAAACCCTGCTTTGACAGATGCCGCGCTTCGTCGTCGTCCAGGTAACCTGAAATTGCAAGCACCCGCGTATTCTTCGTGTCTTGCCGCTACTTGACCCGCTGGCACACCATCCGGCCATCCATGTCGGAAAGGTGAATATCGAGGATCAATACATGAGGTGTGTGTTCCACCACCATGGCGCCCGCATCGAAGCCCGTCGAGGCCACAAACACTTTGTAGTCGCCCGCGCGGGCCAACGCCGCCGGGATGATGTCGAGATAGTAGGGGTCGTCATCTACGACGAGGATTCGGAACTCATCTTCCTCGAGGCGTTCGAGCGGAACCCCATGGCTAAGCATGAATTTCCGGAGACTGTTGTAGGGAATACGGCGGTCGCCGCCGGGCCCCAGCCGGTACCCCTCGATCTGCCCGAGATCGAACCATCGCGCCACCGTATCGGGAGATACGCCGCATATGGCCGCCACCTCGCCGCTCGTAAAGACTTTGTTCTTCATATCCGTCATCGAGCCGCCCTCGCCTGGAGAAATTAGCGTTTTTCGGTGTTTGCGGAGCATTATCGCATATCGGAATTCATCAGTCAACGGAAACGGTCGAAGGAAAACGAGCGAGCGGCCCATGCATCCCTGGTTTGTGACGCCATTCCCGGTCATTTTCGCCCCGAACCCTTGCCGCGCCGGCCTCGAGCGGATGGGTTGACCCGCTCCGGAATCCGAATTCAACGCGCAAACCGTCCCTGTTGATAGGCGGATTTCCCGGCATTCGTGTTATTCTTCCGGGCAGCAGGAGGGATTTCCAATGAAAGTGAAACGGATAGCCATGTTGTTCGTGGCCCTTTGCACGTGCGCCCGCGCGGCAACTCCCCAGGAAAGCGGCGGCATTCCCTATCCCGAAGCCCTTAAGCGGGCAGATATTGCCCTGCCGTCGCTCGGGCAACCGATCAACGACGCTCTCATTCTGGGCAATGGCGACCTCAACGGGTTGTTTTTCGCGGACGGCGCCGACCTCGTCTTCCGCATCACCAAGAACGACGTGTGGGACGCCCGGCTCGACGCGGAATTGAATCCACCCATCCCCACCCTCGAACGCCTCAAACAGTTGGGGAGGGGGGAGTGGCCGGACCGCAACTGGATCCTTCCCGAGGGATACAAATACGAAGGCAACGACGCTTACGGTGCGCATCCCTATCCGTGCCCGAGAGCGTGCGGGGTGGTCCGCATTCCTGGCGCTGCGTCAGGGCTTCATGCGGCCGCGTTGAGCCTGCGGTTCGCGGAGGCCGCGGTGTGTGCTCAGGAATGCGTCACTCGCGTTCTCACGCCGGCGCAATCGAATGTCATCCTGTTCCGCTCGGAACAGTCGCCGGGCACGGTTCTCGAACCGATCGTCTCGTCCGATATTCCCGCGGCCGAAACCGGAGAGCAGGAGGGGGCCACGTGGCTCCGGCAGGAGATCCCGGGCGACCTCGATTGGCCGGGGATGACGTTTGCCGCGGCACGAGTTGCGGAAGGCGAGCTGGCGGCTGTTGCCGTGGTCACGTCACGCGAATCGGCCGAGCCGCTGGCGGCGGCTATCCAACTTGCCCGCGATGCCATCGCGCGCCCGTTTGACGACACCGTTTCCGGGCATCGCGCCGTGTGGGAAGATTTCTGGGCCAGGAGCGGGTTTCAGGCCGAGGACCCCGTGCTGGAGCGGGTGTGGTACCGCAACCTGTACTTCCTGCGCTGCGTCACCAAGCCCGGCGTAATCAGCCCGGGCCTGTTTGCGGGCCTGCTGGACGATGCTCCCGCGTGGCATGGCGATTTCCACACCAACTACAACATTCAGCAGACATTCTGGTCCGCCTTCGCGACGAATCATTGCGAGCTGGTCGAGCCCTACGACCGGCTGATCTCGGAATATCTGCCGCGCGCCCAGTGGCTTGCCAAGAACATCTTCGGCTCGGACGGCGCATTTTATCCGCATGTGTTGTTCGCGTATGAGCCGCCGGACCCCGAAACATGCAAGAGTCCGCATGGCCGTCAATACATCCACCATGTCTGGGCCTTCACGATGGGGGTCACCGGGTTCACGGTGCAGCCTCTCTGGTGGCACTACAAATATGCGCCGGACCGCGCGTTTCTCGAGGAAGTGGCGTATCCTGCCGTGCGCGGGGCGGCGGAATTCTATGCCGATTTCGTCGATACGTGCGAGCGCGATGGTGATCACGTTGTTCTCGCTCCCACGGTCTCTCTTGAACACCACGGATGGACGGCCGGTTTCGAACGCAACCGGGATTGCGCCTTCTGCATCGCCTATTTCCGCATGGTTTTCGATGCTGCCATCGAAGCGGCCGGGATTCTGGATACCGATGGTGGGCAAGCAGCCCGCTGGAGCTCCGCGCGGGATTTGCTTCCCGACTATCCGCGCTTCACGGATAAGGAACCTATCATTGTGGACGTGGCAGGCGCCCCGCCCATCACCTACAACATCCCCGTGCCCACGACTCCGGTGTTTCCCGCCGATCAAATCGGATGGTTCTCGCCGCCGGAAGTGCAGGATATTTTCCGGCGCACGGCGGCGGGTCTGCGCCATAACGGCAACAACGCGCCTATCATGCTTGCGGCCGCGAAAGCGCGCCTGGGTATGCCGGACGCCCACGAGTGGCTGCGTACCGAGATACAGTGGCGCGAACGGCCCAATGGGACCCTGAGCTTCAACCGTTTGGAGCCGCAGTTCGGGTTCAATGATTTCGGACACTACACCGAGATGTTTGGGGTCTGCCTTCCGATCAATGAACTGCTTCTCCAGAGCGTGGGCGACGTAATCCGGCTGTTTCCCGCCTGGCCGGGCCACATGGGTGCGCGCTTCGCCAACATGCGCACGCAGGGGGGCTTTCTCGTCTCCGCGGGTTTCTCGGGCGGGCAGGCGCAAGACGTAACCATTGAAAGCACCGCCGGCGGCCCATTGAGACTTCAGGCGCCGTGGCCGAAAACCGAGGTTCTCGTGGAAGGGGGCTGGAGACCGTGCGCCGCCGATGATCGGGGAATTCTCGCCGTGGCCACGGAGTCCGGACAGGTGTTTCGTTTTCGGCCCCATCCCGTCTGGACACAAGTTCGCGCGCAGGGCACGGAGCAGTCGTTCCGGTTCGAGGACGGCGCGGCGGTGATGCGTATTCAAGGAGCGCCGGGGGTTTCTACGGGCTATCAGATGCCTGGTACGGGCGCGGCGGCCATTACCGAAGTGGCGTGGGATGTGAAGGGGAGCTCTAATGCCCAGTATTTTGTCGAGGTGACTACATCAGAAGGCCCCCGAGTCACCGGCTGGACCCGCAGCCCGCAAGATTGGACAAAGGGGCGGCTCGAACTGCCGGCCGGCGCGTCAGTCAGCCACATTGTGCTGTATACGCAATCCGACGATGGCGCGGCCGCGTTCAACGCTTTCCGGGAACTGGTGTTCAAACCCTCGGGCCCGGCGGAAGAAATCGCCCTGGACCTGGAAGCGCACGAGTAGCCCGGAACTGGAAGAGGCGGTTCAAAACCGATTTCAAATTCTACGGCTTGGCCGATGGCCTACATGCCCTGTTCGCCCGCCATCCCGGAAGGCCCCACGCCGCCCCAAGAGCCCCGAACCCCGCGAGACTCGACCTCTGGAACTACGGCCATCGATAGCCTCTGCGAGACCGTAAGATTCTGGGGGATGTCCTGGCATGGCCCCGGGGTTGAATCACCGGCTTCGAGCGTCTATATCTTTGAGCGGAAAGATCTTTAAGTGGAAAGGATTCTCTTCTGACATGGAAACTTGTGTTTCAGTAAAGCTGTTCGCGGCGATGTGCCTGTCCCGAGTCCCGGTTGGTGTCCTCCATATCCTGTGCTGTGCCGCGTTGACCTTTGCGGCCCATGTCGCACACGCGGAGACCGTTTTCGTCGAGGCCGAGGAGTTCGTCTCGTCGTCAGCGGGATGGCAAGCGATTACTAACGACCAGACCCGGAGCGCGTCCCGCGTCCGAACCTTGTGGGGTGCGCAGGGACCGGCGGATGCCGCAGCCACCAGGACGATCGAGCTGGGTGAGGCGGGGTTGTACCGCGTCTGGGTGCGTTATCTGAACATGGACGACTGGCGCGGGCCATTCAGCGTCACCGTGTCGGTGGGAACGAGGGAAGTCGCGGCAAAGGTCTTCGATCTGACAGCGGATCCGCAGCTGAAGAATTGGGAATACACCTGGCAATTGCTGGAGGCCGAACTCCCGGCGGGCGCCGTCACGCTGACGCTGGCCAAGCACGAGCCGGTGAATGCGTCGTGGTATGTGCGGCACGTGGACTGTCTCCTGCTCACAACGGATACGGAGCTCGTTCCGGACCACGTCCCGTTTGGTCCGCAGACGTTGATGCGCATCCGGCTCGGAGAGGGCTACGACCGGCCGGTCTATGTGCATCTGTTCGTTGACCATTACCGCGCGCCATGGTACGCGCATTTTGCCCTCGGGCTGGATGGCATGCGTGAGGGGATATCGGTGCCCGCGGAACAGATGCTGGCGCCGGGCGGGACGACGCCTTGGTGCAACCTTTCCCGCACCGTATATCAGGACAGCGGGGCGGCGCTGAACCTGTCGGTCCGGCACAGGTATGACGAAAAGGCATCGTCGTTTCGCGCAACGGTGGAATTTGCCCACGCGGACTCGGCGGCCGACGACACCGTGGAGGTCGTGAAGGCGTTCGACGTGGACGCCACGCCCAGCGGCCTGGTGATCATCGTGCCGCCTGACCTGGCCACCCCGGAACACGTGGCCTTGCTGAAGCGCGACCGCGATTTCGCCGAAGAAACCGGGCAATTCGCCGACGCGTTCGCGTGGCCGGAGTATGGCAAGCCGCCGGCGACGTTCCCCTTCCTCGTCACGGCGAACATCGGCGGATACAGCCTGGCCGTGGACGCCGCGGTGACCGAGCGCGAACAGAAGACGCTCGATTATTTCGGGTTCAATGGCTCCGGTGAGCGCATCCTTCATGGATTGTGGTTTATGAAGGAAGACTCGTATTGCCGCCCGGATCTGGACACCATGCGGCAGCGTGCCATCGAAAACGCCGGGCGGTTTCGCGAATCAGGCAGGAATCTGGAGCAGGTGGTAGCCTGCATGCTGATGGACGAGCCGACCGGGCAAGCCGCAGCCTTCTGCGCAAATGATGAGGCGTACCGCGTCAAGTTTCGCGAATGGCTCCAGGGAGAGGGGTACACCCCGGAACAGCTCCTGGTCGAGACCTGGGAACAGGTCCGCCCGGTTGTGGAAACCGAGCGCGTCGCGTACCCGGCCCTGCACTGTTTCACGCAGCGGTTTCGCACGCGCGCGCTGGGCGATTTCATGGCCACCCAGCGCCGCATCATTGAAGAGACCTACGGCCGAAGCTTCCCAACCGTGGTCAATTTCAGCGACGGCGCGATCTACTACGCCAATTTCTGCGGACAGGGCGTCGACTATTTCGAATTGCTCGATTCCAGCCAGCAGAACGCGATCTGGGGGGAGGACTGGGCCAACATCGCTTCGACGTACCAGTGCGCCGCGTTCAATGTCGCGCTGATGCAGGCGGCGGCCCGGAAACGGGGCCAGCGGGTCGGCCACTACCTGATTGCACATGCCGGCCGTACGGCGTGGGACACCAAGACCAAGGCGGCCGGCGAAACGGCCCGCGGCGTCCGAATCTGGAAGAACTTCAGCTACGGCCCTGCCTGGGGCACTCATGAGGGCGGTCCGCCGTGGCGCACGCATGTCTGGTATGCCAGACCCGAGGTGTGGACGGCCAACGCGGAAATTACCCGGGAGATCGGCGCCGTTGAAGACTGGCTGGCGACGGCGGAGCCCGCCCCCGCCGAGGTGGCCCTCCTCTACAGCTCATCCTCCGATATCTGGACGATGTGGGACAATCTTGCGTTCGGTTTTGACCGCATGCACACCTGGCTGGTGCTGGCCCATGCGCAGATTCCGGTAGACATCCTCTCGGAACGCGACGTTGCGGCAGGCGAACTCGCCAGGTACAAGGTATGCTATTTTTCCGGGCCCAACCTGACACGAGCCGCCGCAGCCCAATTGCGCGCATGGGTCGAGGCCGGAGGCACACTCTGGCTCACCGCGGACGCGGCTTCCAGGGACGAATTCAACAGTTTCAACCGTCCGCTCGACGAGCTAACCTCCCTGTTTCCGGCTCATCGGGGAGCCGCCGCGACGCTCGAATCGTTTCAGTATTCGGGGCGCCTGCTGGACCGTCTGACAGCGAAAGACACGGTAGCGTGGGGCGGCGAACAACTGGAGGTGCTCTCGGTCAAAGAGCCGCTCACGCCGCGACGCAACAGCGAAGTGCTGGCCTGTTTCAGCGACGGGGCGCCGGCCGTGGTGCGTGGGAGCGCCGGCAGCGGGCATGTGATCCAGGCCGGCTTCCTGCCCGCCTTGTGGTACATCAAAGTGGCGCTCAGTGCCCGCATCGCGGCCGAAAAGGGCCACGCCGACACGGAGGCCGCTGTGCAGGCCCGCCCGCCCGAGGACGGCCAACCCGAAGCCACCGCGGCGTCGCTGGCGGCCTCCGCCGCGAACGAAAGGGCCGCCAGCACATCCGCCGTTGAACGGGAACTGCTTGAGCGCTCGTACAACCCGTGGGACTTTCCCGCGAATGTGCGCGAAGCGCTCCTGACGCCTGTACGGGACGCAAACGTTCTTCCGCCGCTCACCTGCGACATGCCGCTGGTCGATGCCGTCGGGTTGCCGTGCGAACAGGGCACCCTCGTCGTGCTGGCCAACCACACGCTGCGCCCGCTCGAGCACCTGACCTTGGAGTTCCGGACAGACAAGACCGTCGAGTACGTGGAATCCGTTCGCCATGGCCGGCTCGCGTTCGAATCTCCCCGGCCCGGCATGATCCGCTGGGTAATGCCTCTCGAAGCGAGCGATTACGTCAAGGTGAAGACTGAGTAATCCGCGCCGAAACGGCCGTCGCCGCCGTAATGAAGGCCAGCCTGCGCACGAAGGCTGATGGCTATCCCTGTCTTTGGAGGGCTTGGGTCGAGGGCGTGAATTCAGAATATCCGGAATCCGGGACCGTGGGACCCCAAAGTGTGGGACCGGCGCCCTCGCCGGTCGAAAAAAGAGTGGTGCCAGAGAAGGAGATGACCGCCGGGGGCGGCGGTCCCACACCGGCGGCGGGAAGAGGAGCCCCCCCTGCTGTGGCATGGTTTCCTGACCATGCCACCCCTACGACCGAAGGTCTCCATTTAAAAGAATGCAGGCGAGGCGTCTGCGCTGCTATCTGGCGTGTCCGGTGTTGCCCGGGCACGGTGTTGCCCGCCAGCTTCAACTTCTTGGGCGGATCATCTACAATACGCTTTCTTCGAGGTGCGACATTGCGGCGGTTCTGGAACGCCGCCTCATGCGAAAGGGGGGAATGATGCCGAGAAACTACGTGATCCTGGTACTGGCGGCGGTCTTGCTCACAAGCGTCGCATTTGCGCAAACACCCGAACCTGTTGCGATCGGCTCGAACCGCGAGCTTTTCGTTGACGGTTATCTCATCGGCTCGCTTCAGGGCGCTGCACTCCGGCTTCATGCTCCCGTGACGCGTGAGGCTGTGCTGCGTTACGACAAGCCCTGGGAAGGCTCCTTCTGCGGCTACAACACACTCATCAATGACGGCGAGAAATACATGTTGTTTTACCGCGGATTGCCCGTAGCGGGCGCCGACGGTTCTGAAAACGAGGTCACCTGCGTCGCCCTGAGCGTGGACGGCGTACACTTCGCAAAACCCAGCCTGGGCCTGTATGAAGTGCACGGCACTCGCGAAAACAACGTGATTCTTGCCGATGATTCCCCGTTTTCCCACAATTTCACGCCGTTTCTAGACGCCAACCCCGATGCCGCGCCCGCGCAGCGGTTCAAGGCCGTCGCCGGCACCAGTAAGACGGGTCTCCACGCGTTCATTTCGCAGGACGGCATCCGTTGGGAGCATCTGCGCGGGGAACCTATCCTGACCGGCGGGGCTTACGATTCGCAGAACCTCGTATTCTGGTCCCAGTCAGAACAGTGCTACGTCTGCTATTTCCGCATATTCGTAGATGGTGTTCGCTCGGTGAGCCGCACGACCTCGAAAGACTTCCTCAACTGGGCAGAAGCTACCCCGATGACCTTCGGCAACACCCCGATGGAGCATCTGTACACCAACCAGACGCAGCCCTACTTCCGCGCGCCCCATATCTATGTCGCCACGCCCGCCCGTTTCATGCCCGGGCGCAAAGTAATCCCTGATGGAATGGCGGAGCGCATCGGCGCCAACACCGGCTACGTGGGCGATTGCTCCGACACGGTATTCATGTCCACCCGGGGCGGGAACGTATACGACAGGACCTTCATGGAGAGCTTCGTGCGGCCCGGATTCGGCCTCGAGAACTGGACTTCGCGCACGAATTACACTTGTTACGGCATCATTCCCACCGGCCCGGCCACGATGTCGTTCTACATCCAGCGCAACTATGCCCAGCCCTCGCAGTATCTTCAGCGTCTCGAACTGCGCATCGACGGATTCGCGTCAATCAACGCAGGCTACGGCGGCGGCGAGTTCATCACCAAACCGCTCACGTTCGCCGGGAAAGAGCTGGAGCTCAATTTTGCGACGTCTGCGGCAGGAAGTGTCTGGGTCGAGCTGCAGCAGTCGGACGGAACGTCCATCCCTGGATTCACAAAGGACGAGTGCGACGAGCTCATCGGCGATCAAATCGACCGCGTCGTGAGCTGGAAGGGGAACACGGATGTGAGCGCGTGGGCGGGCAAGCCAGTCCGGCTGCGTTTCGTGATGAAAGACGCCGACCTGTTTGCCATCCGGTTTCGCGAGTAGACACGCCAGCGCATGCGGCAACCTCTCCGCGGCCCATGATTCTGGAAATGGAAGGGCATTATTACGGAACAAGACCATGGCTGCGCGGGCGAGGCGAATCAGGAAGGCCTTCTTTTCGACCGTAGCGCGCTCAATCCGCGTTTTTGCGCATCCTCTTTCGCGGGCAGTGGGAGAGGGTTCTTTTTCGGCGGAATGGGTACCGGCGGGAAATTGGCCACCACGGGGCGCGTGTAGCGGATACCTTCAGGACGGTACGGGAGTCCGCTCTCGGGCCAGGAGGGGGTAATCACGAACGATACCGACCCGTCCATCCAGAGGACGTTGCCGCCGCCGGGGACATGGCTGTTCATGTTCACCCCGTTTCCGGGCGCCGGCTGCATACCCGGATTCGCCTTGATGCCGCCGAGGTAGCGGTACGCCTCCTGTCCCGGATCCCCGCTGAACACCAGGTCCCACATGAGGGGTATCCTGGGCATGCCCTGTTGCGGCCGCGGGAGTTGCAACGGCTCGTCGGTATACACGCCAAAGTAGTCGTAGCTCACCCGGCAACTCATCTCGCCGTTTAGTTCCGTCGTGGGTTGGTATGGGGCGCGTTGACCCTCTTCGAACTCGGGCCCAGACGAATCGGAGGGGCACACAAACGAGTACCACGAGGTCACGTAGTCTCCGTACAAATCGAGCATGCACTGCGCATTGCCTTTGCCCCCGCTCCAGGGGAATTGTCCGCCGTTTTCCCGGGCATAGAGCTGCAATGCGATGCCGAGTTGCGACAAGTTGTTCAAGCAGGAGGCGCGGCGGGCGGCTTCCCGGGCGCGTGCCAATGCCGGAAGCAGAATGGCCGCCAAGATGCCTATTATGGCGATGACCGTGAGCAACTCGATCAGTGTAAAGCCGCGCTGCTTCACCATGCGCGCACCTCCCGCCGATGCAGGCCCGCGATGGTCCCGTCCGGATTCAGCGCCAGGTCAACGGTGAGTTCCGCGTGCGCGAACCGTCGTTGCGGCGCTTCTCCATGGCCTTGCGCAGTGACGCGGTAACGGCCTGCTTCCGCCAATGGCTCCACCCGGACCGTAAAACGCCCGTCTCCCAGTGATGTATCGCTCTCTCCGCGGTATGCGGGGTCCCGGCGAAGCTCGGCGAGGGCTTTCTCGACGCCGGCCTGTGCCAGGTTTGCCGCTTCGATCTGGGCCTCGCCGTTGAAGGCATCCGCCATGTTCATACGCACAGTCCGGAGAAAAGCCGTCGCGAACAGGCTGAGGAGAAGCAAATACGCCAACACAATCACCAAGGCAAAACCTTGCTCTCGTTTTCTTGCCGCTGGCCCGTGTCTCACAGCGCACCTCCTATGCCGCCCAAGGCCGTCGTGATGTTGTGCACATGCGCCTCGCGCTGGGGGTTCTCGCCGGCTTTCAGGGAGAATCGAATGCTGAGCGCCCGCGCCGCCGCCAGGCCCCCCGGGTACTCGAATTCAAGCATGTTGAAGACCGGACCGTAAGTCTTCATGTATGCAACAGTCAGTCCTCCAGGCGCTTGTTGAAGCTCGAGCTTTCGCAATACCAGCCCGCCGTTCTGGGCCAGCCGCTGGAGCGCCGCGTATCGTGCGGCTCCGGTCTCTGCATCCGGCGGCAACTCGAGGAGCGCTGTATCCGCGGACGATTGGTACCCACCGATTGCGGTACGCACGGCAACCGCTTCGGATACCGTGTCGCGGAGCTCGGTCTCGATGTCGCGTGTGGCCAGCGATTCGTCGAGGGCGCTGGTTCCTGCGTCGTGCATCCGCAACACGGCGACAAACAACGTCGCTCCCAGGTTGATCACAACGGCCAGCACCGTAACGTAGGCCAGCATGTGCACGAGGGTCATGCCCAGCTGCCCTTCGCGGCGCGCTTGATAGCCTTGGCTATGATGTCTCCTTTTCGGCATATCACATTTCCCCAGAGGGTTTTTCGGCGATGAGAGTGGTTAGAGATTTTTCGATGCTCCGGCCGTGCTCACCCGACCAGCGTATGCTGACCGTGGCCTCGAGCACGTCCGCGCGGCCTTCTACGGCGGTCTTGAGCCGCAGATGAGGCCGCAGATTGACAAAATCAGGCAGATTCGGATTGGTTGTCCGAAAATCGCCGTTCCAGTCTTGCGGCAGATTCCCGAAAGGCATGGCCCGGAGTCCCTCGAGTTCGTTCTGTAAAGCGTTCATCACCAAATCATGGTCCCGGATAGCGCGGGTATTGGCCATGCCCACGTGGTACATCGTCAGCACGCTGAAAATGCCGAACGTAACGATGAACAGGGCGGTAACGATTTCCACCAATACCGCGCCTTGCCGGCGCTCCTTGCGTATTGCGGCGGCTGTTTTCATGGTTCCACCGATTCCTCGTCCGCGCCGGACTGGCGCGTCACGTTGCTTGAGAATTCGACCGGCAACACCCGCCTCAATTCATTCAATGTCGTGACGCCTGCCCTCGCCTTTGCCACACCCTGGCTCAACAGCGGCTTCATGCCCATGCGCAGCGCGATCTCATGCAACGCGCGCGTTCGCGGATGCCGCAACAGCGCTTCCGCGAGGTCTTCGTTCATTGAAAGGGCCTCGCCGATAGCCGTGCGGCCCGCATAGCCCGTATTCCTGCACGCCGCACAGCCGGTTCCCATATGCAATTGGGCGCCTCTCGACAGCCCGAACCTCAGGAGGTCTTCAGGAGAGGGCGTTTGTGGCGTCTTGCACTCGGCGCAGATCACCCGCACGAGGCGCTGTGCCAGAACGCCCGTGACGGACGACGCGAGCAGATACGGCTCGACGCCCATGTCCAGCAGCCGCGTAAACACCCCGGCTGCCGTCCCGCTATGGATGGTGCTGATCACCAGGTGCCCGGTCAGTCCCGCCTGTACCGCCGTCTGCGCGGTCTCGGGGTCGCGGATTTCGCCAATCATGATGATTTCCGGGTCCTGGCGCAGCACCGCCCGCAAGGCCGTCCCGTAGGTGAGTCCGGCGCGCGCATTGACTTCGGTCTGGGAGATGTTGCCGAGGCGGTATTCGACGGGGTCCTCGATAGTGGCCATGTGGGGGGGCGGCGTCCTGGAATCGGCCAGCGCGCGTAACACGGCGTAAATGGTTGTGGTTTTCCCGCTCGAACTCGGCCCCGTAAGGAGCAACAGTCCCTGGGGGCGTTCCACGATGCGCTCCAGCAAGTCCAGCACATCCGGCGCGAACCCCAAAGACGGCAGGTCAAGCAGGGCCGCATGCGTCTCGAGCAGCCGGATCACGATCTTCTCGCCGTAGACGGTCGGGAACGTCGAGACGCGCATCGCTCCCCTTCCCGTATCGCCGCGGGGGTCGATCCGTCCGTCGCGCGGCATGTCCCGCTGATACACGGGAATCCGCGCCAGCACCTTTACCCGCGCGACAAGCCGGGGCAGATGCTCCTTGGGCAGGGCCGCGACGTTATGGAGCAGGCCGTCCAGGCGGAAGCGTATCGCGAGGCGGTCTTCCCACGGCTCGAGGTGGACGTCGCTCGCTCCCTGGGAGGCGGCTTCGCGGAGCAGCAGGTCGATTGCCTCGCTCACTCCCGTGTCGCCGGAGGCAAGAGCGGCGATCATCCCCTGCTCGAGAGGCGGTGCGCCGTCGCCAACTTTACCCGCAACCTGTACGTCTTCTTGCTTCATGAATCTGAATCTACACCGCTTGTGACAATGCATCCGCCATCATCGCCATGGAACCGAAAAGGCAGAATGACACCGACAGCACTATTGCGCCGAATAGAAATATGCCCAAGGGCGCGATGACGTCGACCAGCACAATGGTCATACGCCGCACGTCGCTTCGGTACACCATGCCAATATGTTCGAAAGCCTCGGCGAGCATCCCCGACCGTTCTCCCAGCCGCACCATGTTCGTGAAGGACGTTGGGAACTGTCCGCCGCCCGCATCAAACGCTTCGCTCAACGTTTGCCCCTGCACGACGCGCTCACTGAGTACGCGGAACAAGCGCTGAAATCGCCGGTGGATGGGTGCGGTCGCCGCTTCGCCGAGGGCCTCGTCAAGGTTCGCGCCCCCCTGCAGGGCCTTGCCCGTCAGCGTGGCCGCAACGCTCAGATTGTGCTTGAAGAACATCCTGCGCAGATACGGGAGGAACGCAAGCAGGCTTCCTGCCCGGCCGCTCGCCACGTTCCGGGGATGCGACACGGCCGCGCTGTATACGGTAATCAGAAAGTAGATTCCCGCCGCACACCCGAGGACACTCAAGACAACCCATGCCACGGATTGTGGACGGAACGGCAGCCACAAAGGTATGGGCGGCCAGCCGACGCCGAAATCAGCGAAGACCTCCCTGAACTGGGGGAACACCCTGATTACTACAAACAGCGCCACCGGAAGAGCGGTCAGCGCGTACATGCCGTAATAGATGGCCCATCCGCGCCAGCGCTCGCTGTACGCCTCCGTCATTTCCTCCTCGGCAACGAGCGACGCAAGAGTTTCCGGGAGATCGCCCGAGAGTTCAGCCAAACGGACCAGCTCAGTCATCCCCGGAGGAAAGAACCGCGTGAGCGGTCCCATGGCTTCTGACAACATAGCCCCCATGTTCATCTTGTCGGATAACGCCAGCAACACGGAAGCAATCCGGCTGTTCGGCGCATCCAGCGACGCATGACGCAGACCTTCCGGCAACGGCACGTTGCACCGCACCATGCCCTCCAGAACCGCCAGGACGTAAGTCGTGTGGCTTCGGCGATAATAAAGGAACCGCTCCGTCCACCACAGCACGAGGAAAACCGGCGGCAAAATGAGCGATACGCACGGCATCACGAGATACCACATCCCCGGCTCTTCCCAGAGAGCTTTGAATGCGACTATCGCGACAATCGGGGTAAGAACCGTAAAGAATGCATACAGGAGCGTGGGTACGTAGAGGGGTCCGCGCCAATCCCGTTTGCGCCGGCCTTTGTGCGGAGGTTTCCCGCCCCGCAACAAGGCGCCCAGGTCTATCTTGAGTATTTGTTTCCAGTTCATATGCCTGACATCACATCTGCCAGAGAGAAAATGGGCAAGTACATAGCCAGGACGATGCAGCCTACCGTGCAGCCGAGAAACAGTAGAATCACCGGTGTGATCGCGGCGGTGATAGCGTTGCCCAGCCGCTCGGAATTTCTCGCGTACATGTTGGACATGTGGCGCAGCGTCTCGATCACGTCGCCGCGTTCCTCGGCCGTTTTCAGCAGCCAGCACAGGGTGTGATCAAAGAAGCCGGCGTCCTCGAAAGCCTTCGACAAAGTTTGCCCCTGGGAGACCGCCTCGGCGGCATGACGGGCCGCGCGCATAAGCACCGCGTTGCCCGAAGCCGCCGCGGAGAGGTCCAGCCCTTCCATCAACGGCACCTCGCTGGCCTCGAGCATGGCCAGATTGCGCAAGAAGCGGCTCATGCTGACGGCGTAGTACAACCGGCCGAACGGCCCGCACAGCAAGCGAATCCGGTCCATGAAGACCGAGCGTGCCCGGGTGCGGCCGTATCCCTGCCACCAGGCAAAAAGAAGCACTGCGAAGAGCCCCAAACCGGCAAGCAGGAGTATCCAATTGCGTTGAACCAACCCGCTCGCCGACAGCATTGCCTGGGTAAGCCAGGGAAGCCTCGCGCCGAAATCCTCAAAGATGGCCGCGAACTCGGGCACCACGTAACGCAGGAGGAATCCTAGAACCAGCAGCGACGCAATCACAACAAGGATGGGGTAAGCCAAGGCCGCGCGCAGACTGTTTTTCAGCGACACCATGCGCGCCGACTCTTCGCTGAGCATGGCCAGTACCCCCGGCAGGTTGCCCGTGCGTTCCCCCGCGCGGATGGCGCTGACGTACGTGGGCGGCAACTGTTTTTCGAGTCCAACCAGGGCATCCTCGAGCGATGCGCCGCCCTCGAGTTCGTTGCGCAGAGATTTGAAGACCGGCCGCAGCCGGGGACTGTCGATGTCTTCGGCCAATGCCCGCAGACTCTCGACCAAGGGGAGGTTGCTGCGCGCGATGGCCAGCAACTGGTCATTGAAGAGGTTGACCTCTTCCCACGTCAGCCGCCGGCCAAGGCGCGGGATGCCCCATTGTTTCTGTGCCGGCTCGACGGAACTGACCTGCAAGCCGCGCTCGCGCAATACGGCCGTTACTTGCCGCGCCGACGCTTCCTCCATGGTCCCCGTGGTCGCGCGCCCAGCTTCGTCCACCGCGCGGTACTTGTACAGTGGCATCGTTCCTTACTCCCTATCCCGGCCCACGGGCACGGGGCTTCACCTGCATATGGATGACCCCCAGGAGAACAAATGATCACGCAACGGGGACGGCATCCTTCCCGAATAGCGGTGTTATCGCGCTGAACGGAAGAGATACGCGTTCCACGCGACCGTTGTCACGGGCCCGCTGAGTTCGGGCTTCTCGTTCAAGACCGCCCGGGTACTTAACGGTTCGGAAAGGCTTCGAGCGGTATTCACGAACGCTGAGGTCACAAGGCTGAACAGGACGACCACGAACGCCGCCGCCAGAGGTCCTGAAATCAGGCGATGGGGGCGTGCGCGCCAGAAGCGCCCTGGGGAGTCTGTGGATTCGGGCGCGTGAACGGCTTCCGACAATTGCTCGAAACGCTCACGGGCATACGGATGGTGAAGGACCTGCCGGCATGCAGACAGGCATTCCGTGAGGGCGGCAAGCTCTTCGTTGCAGAAGTAACAGCGCGTTAGATGACTGCGGATACGCCGCGCTTGCTCGAATTCAAGCTCACCATCAATGTATTCGGGAAGCTTTTTCCTGACCTCTTGACAGTCCATCGTTCGCTGACTCCGTTATGAAAAACATCATAAATCCCTACCCATACGTCAAATATGTATGCGTTCGAGTTTCTCGCGAAGTTTCCGCACCGCGAGGATCCGCCGGGACCGAACCGTATTCACGGGGCACTGCATGACTGCGGCGATCTCCTCGTTCGAGAGCCCCTGGATCTCGTGCAGCACGAAGGCCATGCGCTGCTCATCCGGCAACTGTTCGAGCGCGGCGAAAATAGCCGCCTCGAGTTCCGCGCGCCCCGCACGCACGTCCGGATGGCTCTCTCCGGAAGCCACAGCCACTTGGGCTTCTTCCAGCGTCTCCCGAAGCGGGATCAAGCCCCATCCGCGAATCCGGCGGAATTTGCGGCAACGTTCCATCCAAATGAACCGGGCGAAGGCGAACAAATAGGCCTGCACCGAACCGGTGGCCGCGTATTTGGCCCGTTGCCGCCAGACCCGCAGGAACGTCTCATGAGCCAAATCCTCCGCCTGGCACGCATCCCGCCCCATTGCATAGAAGAAATCCAGCAGTTTCCGGACATACCGGCGGTAGAGTGCCACGAAGGCACACTCATCATCCTGCCGCACACGCAACATCAGGGCGACATCATGGTCGTTATGCTGGTTCAGCCTGTTCTCGTTCACGTTCCGCGGACCTTACGTCTATACAATGCCCTTCCTGCTACGAATTGATCAAGGAGAAAACGGGAATTTGCCCCGTGGTTCGCGCGAGCATGCCGTCATCCGCGCTAAACCACTGAAATCCAAGGGCTTGCGGCGGCACTGGTTTTCTCCGCTGGGCTGGACTCGCCGGCCTTGCCGGACGAGTCAAACCAGTCAGCCCGGCTGGGTCAGACAGGTTTGGCCGCGAGCTCGGCGCGTCTGCGGATGGGTGTGTTCTTAACCCGGCCGTGCCCGAAGTCGGACCTTGATGTTCTCATTCACGCAGAGTCGCCTGGTTTGATACAATCCAACCAACATGAGCTTACGCGAACCCGACAACTACGCACGGCGCATGACACGCGCGACCGTCGCGGCAGCGTTCATCCACGCCGTTCTGATTGTGTTGTTCAGCCTGACCGGTGCGTTGGACTCCGTGGATGCTATCGGCCCCGTCGCCCTCAGTGATGCGCCGCTGGTGCTCAATCTTGAGCCCGAGCCCGAACGCATACGCAATTTCGTTGACACCGCCATTCCCACGGATTCCGAGGTCGACCCAACGACCGACCTGATCTCGGACAAGCCGTCGAAGGCCAGCGGCCTGCATGATTCCGAGGGCGAGCGCCCTGGGCCCCAACTCGAGCACATCTCGGACATCGATGACCTTGCCGGTCCCATGACGGCCGCGCCAGCTGCCCCCCCGCAGCCGTCGTCTGAAGCCGTCCTCGACGAGCCGCAGCCCGAAACCCAGGAGCCAGCCAAGTCCGGCGAAACATCCGGAGACCAGGAGCAACTCGAGGCGTTGACGACCCTGGCGCGCGTCGACGAGACAATGCCGTCGTTCGACAAGGCTCCTCCCGAACAAGCGCCTGAACAGATGGCCCAGGCTCAGCCGCAGCCCGAAATCGTCCCCGCAGCGCCGCCCCAGCCGCACGTTGGGATCTCCAAATCGCGCCCCGACGGCGCGGCGGAAGGCAAAGGTTTTGTCGGTTTCGAGGCCATGGAACACGAATTGGGGCCGTATCTGAAGGAGGTTCGCGACCGGGTAGAGCGCAATTGGCGCGCGGCACTCGAAATGCGTTTCTCTGGCGTAGCGCGCACGAAGGCGGTTCTGGAATGCGCCATCAACTCCCAGGGCAAACTGGTGTACGTCAAGATCGTCGAGTCCGGCGATTCGCCGACCTTCGCGATGTTATGCAAACAATCTATCGAGAAGGCCGCGCCCTTCCCGCGGTTTCCGTTTGACGTTCCCGCCATCTACCGTACCCAGAATCTCGAGATCCGGTGGACCTTCAGTTATCTGTAATGTTCACATCAATACCTCCCGGATAAGAAAGCCCTCGCTGGGGGGATCTTGTTGTCTCCATAAAATCAAGAAGGAACTCACACGGAGACACAGGGAACACAAAGATTGAATCCTCCGAAACAAGTCAACTTCGGCGAGGCTTTGATGAGGGACGGCATTTTCCGCATCATAAACGGGGATGTTGAGTAGGTTTCGCTTCCGCGCGGGCGCCATTTCTCCCGTGCCCGTTGTGTCTCGGTGTGAGTTTCCCTAATCGTCGTGTTATCCGGCGATTTGGTTTGTTGCAAAAACCCCGCGCCATAGTGCACCATCCTCATTTTAGAAAGGAAGCTTGCCTGTGGAAATCCTCACTATGCTCAAACAAGGCGGGTGGACCATGGTCCCCATCGGCCTGTGCTCGCTGGCGGGTCTCGCTATCGTCATTGAGCGCATGGTGATGCTCCGCCGCAAGCGCATTCTGGACCCGAGCGTCGTCGACCTCGTCGAACATTTCTCGGAAAGCACGGCGCCCGAAACCGCATTGGAGATATGTCGGCGGGCACGGGGGCCTTTTGCTCGGATCGTTGAAGAGATTATCGGTGCGCGGCATCTGCCGGATGCCCAGATCATCGAAACGCTGCAGGCCACGGGACGCACTCAGATGGGCGCGATGGAACGCGGCCTCACCATGCTCGAGATCATCGGCAACGTCAGCCCGTTGCTGGGCCTTCTGGGAACCGTCCTAGGCATGGTCACCGTGTTCAGCGCGATCTCGGTCGAAGGCGTGGGCAATCCCCGCGTACTCTCTGATGGAATTTCAAAAGCCCTCATAACCACGGTAGCGGGGCTGATCGTCGCCATCCCCGCTGTCGCGCTCCATAGCTGGCTGAGCAGCCGCGTCGATGATATGGCCGACGAGATGCACGAACGCGCCACGGTCTTCATCTCAAAGCTGCACTATGTTCGGCTCCGGATGCGGGCCCGGCAATAGCCCCCCGTGCCGCCAGGAACCGCGGCACCGCAGCAGGTAACGCCGCCCACTCCACGTGGTTTTGACCGGTGCGAGCTTCGCGGCTCGTCATCGAGGGCGGGGTTTGTCGATCTCCGCGGCGAAACGGCCGCCGAGGCTGCAAATCCGGGCGCGGGTGGAATGATGAAGGCGTTCAGTGTGTTCTTGATGACGGGGCGGCGTGGGCAGTAACGGCACGAAACGGCGTTGCACGCCTCTTCGTCAGTAACTGCAACAAACAGCTCTTTTTGCATGGGAGGGTTCACATGGATACGCATCGAATTGGCGGATTTCGCTTGGTGACGGCGTTGTGCGTTGGGGTGTACCTGTTTTCGGCCGCATTCGTCGGCCAGACGGCGATAGTCCACGCCGAGGCGGCCTCTCGAACAACCGCCCATCCGTCGAGTGTTCGGCCGGACCAGGTTTGCCTTACCTGGAGCGATGACCCTGGCACGACGCAAACGATTCAATGGCGGACGTCGCCGAAAGTCAAGAAGGGCGTCGTACAGTTCTACGAAGAAAGTTCGCAGACAGACAAATACGAGAGAAAGAAGGCAGGGATGTCCGTCGTAGAAGATCCGGGCACCTCGAACGATCCCGTGAATCATCGGTTCACTGCTGTGCTGGACCATCTGGATCCAGGCACCACCTACGCCTATCGCGTCGGAGGCAGGAAAGGATGGAGCGAGTGGTTCGAATTCACGACGGCGCCGCAGACCGTTGAACCGTTCTCGTTCGTCTACATGGGCGACCCTCAGGCCGGTTTGGACACATGGGGACGCCTGCTCCACGCCGCCTATGAACGTTGTCCCAACGCGGCCTTTTGCGTAGTAGCCGGGGTCAATGTGAACCGGGGCAACAACCGTGACGAATGGGACAACCTGTTCCATGCGGCGGGCGGCGTGTTCGATCGCCGTCCTTACGTGCCCGCGCTGGGCAATCACGATTGTCCCAAGGAAGTAGGCCCGCGCCTCTATCTCGAATTGTTGGCACTGCCCGAAAACGGCCCTAAGACAGTCGCGGCGGAGAGGGCCTATCGGTTGGATTATGGCAACGCGATGCTCCTGGTGCTCGATTCGAATTCGCCGCCGGAGACGCAAGTGGCTTGGATTGAGGAGCAGCTGCAGACTACACAAGCGGTGTGGAAATTTGCCGTGTATCACCATCCCGCCTACTCTTCCGCGCCCAAGCGTGACAATCCCGACATCCGCGAGCAATGGGGAGGCCTGTTCGACCAATATCACGTCGATATCGCGCTGCAAGGCCACGACCATGGCTATCTCCGCACGAAACCCATGCGCGCCGGCAAGGAAGCTGCCTCCCCCGCCGAGGGCACGGTGTACGTGGTGTCGGTTTCGGGGACGAAGCTCTATGATGTGGAACAGCATGACTACGCGGCCAAGTACATTGACCATCTGTCAACGTACCAGGTCATCGATATTCAGACTGAAAACGAAAACAGGCTGACCTATCGCGCCTACGACATGGACGGCAATTTGCAGGACGAGTTGGTCATCGTGAAATAGAGAAGTTCGGGGGCGCCATATTCCATTCCGGCTCTGGGGGCCCAAAACATCTCCCGCCTGTGGTGCGCGTGAAATCTGAATCCGGTATCATGTCTCCAGAATTCCCGGGACAGGAAGTTTGTCGCGAAGCAGACAAACCATCATGGGAGGCAGCTATGATCGAGCTTGGCATGCACACGGACAACTGGCGCGCGTTAAGCGGGGGATTCGCCAAGGCGGCGGAGACAGCGGTCAAGTACGGGCTCAAGCATCTGGAGTTTGGCGCGATTCACGGCCAGTACTTCATCCAGGCGATGGGGTACGAACCGGGCATTTCCCTGGAATCCAATCCGCGCGCGCTCAAGCGTTACTGCGACGAGCGTGGACTGAAGATCTCGCAGATCGATGGCGCGTACCCGCTCATGGGGCCGGACGGGTCAGCCTACGGCGTCCAATACGTCCGCCAATGCATCCGATTCGCGGCGGAACTGGATTGCCCGATGGTGGACACAACCGATGGCGCATCCAAGATCGAGGGCCTGACCCGCGACGAAGTCTTCCGCATCACGTGCGACAACTATCGGCAAGTGCTGTCGTGGGCCGAAGATTACGGGATTGTCATCAACGTCGAGCCGCACGGTCCCTATACGAATGATGGCGAGTTCATGCTCAAGCTGTTCGCGCACTTCGATTCCGAATGGCTGCGGTGCAACTTCGACACGGGTAATTCCTTCATCGCGGGCCATGACCCGCTTGAATACTTGAAGACATTGCGCGCATACGTGTCGCATTGCCACATCAAAGACGTGAGCGAGGGACTGGCCGCCGCGGTGCGCGGCGAGGAAACCGGGATCGCTTGCAGCGAGGTGCCCATCGGCGGCGGCGTGAACGCCGGCAACATCGCGAACTGCATCGCCTTCCTGAAAGACACAAACTGGGACGGCGTCGTGTCGCTCGAGTGCTACGGGGCCGACGACAACATCCGCAAGAGCGTCGAATTCCTGCGGACGCTGGTCTGAGCGCCGGGGAATCGATGACGGGTCCCCAAAACCAAGCGATGTTCGAGTCCGATAGCTGCTACCCGGCCGTTAGCGCCTTCTGGACAGGAAACTTGATGGTTGCGTAATCGGTCTTGAACGTGCCCCGGTACGCTTCTATGATTGATGCGGACTACTTGTGCGCAATGGCCGGGCGCATAGCCCAGAGAGGAGAATATGCCGTGTCACAGAAAACCGACCGCCGAACGTTTGTGAAGAGTGCGTTTGCGGCCCCGGCCGCCATGGCGCTGTCCATGCAGGCCAGCGGAGGAGAGGCCCCTGCGCCGCAGGCGGCCCAACAGACTGCTCCCGACACCACGTTTCCCCAAGGGCGCATCGGAAACCTGCAGGTCAGCCGGCTCCTGCTGGGGGGCAACCTGCTGACCCATTTTACCCACAGCCGCGACCTGAAATACGTATACAATCTCGCCGCCCACTACAATACCGACGAGAAGATCATCGAGACCATGGCGATTGCTGAGCAGCATGGGGTCAATACGCTCGT
>Ga0116187_1001422_pt1 | contig 25342 bp, 23 predicted proteins | sample AD_JPNNA6_MetaG_FD_89755 | JGI IMG/M metagenome (GOLD analysis project Ga0116187, IMG submission 89755) | Active sludge microbial communities of municipal wastewater-treating anaerobic digesters from Japan - AD_JPNNA6_MetaG | ecosystem: Engineered > Bioreactor > Anaerobic > Digestate | place... | reverse complement strand
TCCTCGCCTCGGTACTCGACCTGGCCGAGCAGTACGGAGGATACCTGAGCGGCGTGGACACAAAGCCGGAGGGATCCAACGCCCTGGTCCTCTTCGGCGCCCCGGTTTCGCACGAGAACGACGCCTACAGGACGGACAGGTTCATAGTCGATCTGATCGGCGCCTTCCCGGGCGCCAGGGCGGGCGTGGAGAGAGGGCTGGTATTCACGGGCCTGCTGGGATCGACGGGTCATTCCGCGTACACGGCGCTCGGCTGCTCCGTAAACCTGGCGGCGAGGCTGCTCTATCTGGCGGAACCCGGCACGGTCCTCTCCGGGCCGTCCTTCCCCGAATCGAGCGGGCTTCTGCGCTCGGGATCGGTCCGGCTCCGGGTGAAGGGCTTCCAGTCCGAGATCGAGGCCGCCGTCCTCTCCGCGGGCATTGTTTCCGACCGCGGATCGCTCTTCTCGGGCCCCTTCGTCGGGAGGGATGAAGAACTCTCCCTCCTCGAAAACGAACTCTCCGCCTCGATCAGGAACGGCGCGAGGCGCGTTTCGATAAGAGGCGAGGCGGGCGTCGGGAAGAGCCGGCTGGCCTACGAGTTCGAGACGGCCCATCCCGAAATCCGGTTCATAGATCTGCAGGCCGATACGATCCAGGGGAGGAGCTTCAATCCCTTCGTCAGGCTCCTCAGACGGTTCGCCCAGCTCGGCGACCAGGGCGACACCGAATCGAACCGGTCCGGGTTCGAGGCCAGGGTTTCCGAGCTCGCCCTCAGGCGCGGGGACATACTGAGGCGACACCGGCCGGACGAGACGCCGGAGGCCTTCGCGAAGCGTTCCATCCCCCCGCTGGGCTCGCTGCTCGGGCTCTCCTGGCCGGGCTCCATCTTCGACAAGCTGGACCCGAAGCTCAGATTCGAAAACATCATCACTTCCATCAGGGGGTTCCTTACGCTGCTCGCCGGCGGCGGGCCGACCGTCATCCTCCTGGAGGACTCGCACTGTCTGGATGAGGATTCCCGCAAGGCGGTCGATCTTTCGATGGACGATCTCGCCTCCGACCCGGTTCTCTGGATCGAACTCGGGCGGCCGGGAACCGGGAGCGAACCGGCGGAGGCTCCCGGCATACCATCGCGGGGGATCGAACTCGTCAGCCTGGATTCCGCGGCAGCCGAGGCGCTCATCAGATCGGAACTCGAAGGCGAGCCTTCACGGGAACTGACCGAATTCATCCTGGGACAGACCGGCGGCAATCCCTTCTTTGTCGAGCAGTATTGCAGATTTCTGTCCCGGCGCAGGCTTTCGGAAGGATCGGACGGCAGGCTGGAGCCTCCGTCGTTCATAGATGGCCTGCCTTCCGGTCTCGGTTCGGTCCTGATCGCCCGCATCGACTCTCTTCCCTCGGGCGTCCGGTCGGCGGTGCATGCGGCTGCCGTCCTCGGGAGGGAGTTCGAGACGGCCGTCCTTTCAGGAATGCTGAAGAGGGAGGATATCGGCCCGATCCTCGCCGTTGGAGTCGAGGAGCGGATCTGGCAGCCCGTGAACGAACGGGAGTTCGTCTTCAGGCACGCCCTGCTCCGTGACGCCGCCTATTCGATGCAGCTCGGCTCCAGGCTGAAGTCGCTGCACGCCCTCGCAGCCGGGACTACGGCGGCAATACATCCGGAAGATCCCGCCTGCCATGATGTTCTCGCCTACCATTACGAGCGCGCAGGCATGATTCCGGAAGCCGTGCGGCATCTGAAGCCTGCGGCGGCACAGGCTGCACGGAGCTATTTGAACTCGCAGGCGATCGATCTCTACGCACGCTTGGCCGCACTGAGCCCCGAAGGCCGGGGTAAGGCGGAGGCCGTATTCGACCGGGCCGAGGTCGAGAGGACATCCGGGGCCTGGAGCGAGGCTCTCGCGCACTTCCGCGAAGCCGCGTCGCTCTTCGGGTCGCTGGGCCTGCACGGCAGGGCTGCCGGAGCCCTCCAGAGAACCGGAAGGATACTGCTCGACATCGGAGAGGATGCCGCGGGGCTCGAGGCTCTCGACAATGCGGAGACCCTGCTCGATCTGGAGGAGGACTACTCGATCAGATCCCAGATCCTGATGGTCAGGGCCTCCTACATGCTCCGGTCCACGGACAGATCCGGCGTCGAGGAGGTTCTGGAGCGCGGCCTGCAATGCGCCATGCTCTCCGGGGACGAGGAGCAGTACCTCAGGGTCAGAGGCGGCATGGGGAACTACGATCTCGAGATCGACAACCTTTCCAGCGCGATTTCGCACTACGAGGCCGTCATGGAAGGGGCCGACAGGCTCGGAAACCTATCGCTCAAGGCGCTTTCCCTGGGGAATCTGGCCCTCGCCTGCGCGTACATGGGAGACGACAAGAGGGCTCGGGCCCTTTTCCGACAGCAGCTCGAGATGGCCGAGGAGACGGGCGACCGCTACCTCTCGGTCCTCGCCCTGGGAAACCTCGGCAGCGCCCTGTCCCGGAGCTGGAGCTGGCGGGAGGCTCCGGTCTTCCTCAGAAGGGCGGTCAGGACGGCCCGTGAACTCGGAGCAGTCCAGCACGAGGCCATCGCAAGATCCAACCTGTCCGAGCACTGCATCAGAACGGGCGAGGTCGCCGAGGCTCTGGAGAACTCCGAAGCGGTAGTCAGACTGTGCAGGGAGAAGGGGATCGACTACTACCTGGCACGCTGCCTTCTCGTATACGCCAGATCGCTCCTTCTGGCCGGCCGTCCCGAGGAGGCCCTGGCCGCTCTGGATGAGGCCGGGGCCGTTGACACTTCGGAGGACCACGATGAAATCGCCGGCCTCGCCAGGGCCGAAGCCTTGATGCAGACGGGGAGGTCCGGGGAGGCCGTAGAGATCCTCAGACGCATCGCGGAGTCGATCGAACTGGAGCTGGAGGTCGAGGCACGCTGGCTGCTCTGGCGGATAACATCCGGCGAGGACGACAGGGAGCGCGCCCTGCTCTGCAACAGGAAATGGCTGGAGGTGGGCAGGTATCCCTGGGTAACAGCCTCACGGATCGAGGCCATGGGCGGGGAATCCCCGTCCCCGCCACATGCAGCCGGCACGGACAATCCCGACAGCACCGGCATCTGATCCCGGCGACACGGCGGAGGCAGACTCACTTTACATCAAATTGAGAATATGCTCATAATACGGCATGCCGAGACCGAGGTGCAGATGCAGGATATCTCATTGTGTCGGAACGGGACAGCCCGCGCACCGGAAAGGCCCGGCTGCGGAGGCACAGGTTCTCACACCCGAGGAGGTCGAAGCTCTCAGGCTCGCGGATCTGGAAGGCCTGTACTTCGAACAGGCCGCTTCCGCCATGGGCGTATCGAGGGCGACCTTCGGGAGAATCGCCGGGAGGGCCAGAAGAAAGGTCGCCGCGGCCGTGGTTTTCGGGATGCCGATCTCCGTCGGTCCCGGCGACTCTCGATCCGCCGACGGGGCGCCCTGCGGATGCTCGAGCTGCAGAAGGCTTTCGGAAACGTCACCCTGCACCGTCGACCCGGGCGAAAGCCGCCCGGGCCGTCCCTGAAACGGAGAAGACCGAAAGGAAGGTTGCCATGAGGATAGCTTGCCCCGTCTCGACGGACGAAGGCGTCGGAAGCAGGATGCACGAACACTTCGGGTCCGCCCCCGGTTTCGTCGTCATAGACTCCGTTTCTATGGAAACCACCTACATTCCCAACCCGAATCGAGAACACGGTCACGGCATGTGCAGCCCCCTCGGCGCCTTCACCGGGAACCCTCCAGACGCAGTCGCGGTTGTCGGCATCGGTGCCGGGGCTCTCGGGAAGCTGGCGGCCTCGGGGATAGACGTGTACATGGTTTCCGTCGCCACGGCGGGGGAGGCCGTTCAGATGGTGACGTCGGGAAAGGCCGTCAAGGCTGGGCCAGGGTCGGCCTGCGCCGGCCATGGGCACCACGGCGGGGGATGCTCCGGGCGCTCCTAGTCTCCATCGCCCGATCCAGGGAGATGTGTTCGGAGCGGATTACATCTCTCTGGAGCGGGTCCGGAACGGCGCATGAAACTCCGGGCCCGTCTCCCGGCTATATTTAAGCGCCCATGCAGGGCCGATTCAAAGGAGGCGGGCATGACCGGTAAGATGCTTTGCGTTCTTCTGGCCGTCTGTGCGGCGATGCTGCCGGGATGCACCAATACGACCATCATCTACAACTACGGCGACATGGGGAAGCCCGGGATGGATACGGTCTATGTCCTGAAACCTCCATCCTACATAAGGATGCCGCCGGGCACCCCCGGCCCCGGGCCCGGGGGCCCCACGATCCCGGTTCCACCCGACACTTCCGGTAGCAGCGAGGTCATTCCCGACCGCTGGTCGTCGATCCAGCCCCTGATACCCGGTACCGCGAAAGTCGAGACGATCATATCGACCGCCGACTCCCTCGTGATCTACAGGGTGCTGGGCAACGTGCTGAACGGTCGTCTGAGCGCGATCCCGGAGGAGCAGTCCAGATCCTTCGAGCTCGATCCCGAGATGTGGCGGAACACCGTGACCGGTGTGGTCGATCTGTATCTCACCGTCCGCTTCCAGAGCCGTGATGGCTGGACCGGCATCGAAGGCTCCCCCGACGTTCTGCAGATCGAGGTAGACGGTTCGCGGATCGCCAGGTTCACCCTGGGCAGGGCCGAAGAGGTTCTGCCCGTCCGCCTGCCTGCCGGAGGGTACGCCGTCTCCATACGCTTCGCAACGACCCGGGATGTAATGGAGAGCCTCGCGAAGGCCTGGCGCACCACTGCGACCCTCTACGAGAGAGGCGTCCCGTACCGGAGCGACTGCTCCGAGGACAACACGCAGAACTTCCAGACCTTCTTCGATGACTTCGTGCTCGGAGGAGGCACAAAGGCGGGGGCGGGCCTTGAGCCGGGAATGCCGACCCGCCCGGGTCCGTCCGCCCGGATATAGCGGCGGCCTTATTCTTTCGGGCCGCCTCGGTTCATCCAGGAGCGACGGCGCGGTGGTTCCACCGGGCATGATGGAAAGGGGCGAAGGCCAGCCGGGACGGCTCAGCGCAGAAGCGAGACCAGCCCCCACAGGCTGAAGGCGAAGCGCCAGCGCATCTTCCAGCAGTCGTCGCCCGGCCGGGGGTCCGAGACCCAGACCGGGAACCAGGCCTTCAGGAAGGCCCAGTCCAGCCCGATCCCGGCATCGGAGAACACTGCTGAGAACGACAGGTCTTCCGCCGAGTCCTCCACCAGCCCTGCGTCCGCGAACAGGAAAAGCGGCACGGCCGGGATTTGGAGCGTTTCGCCCAGACCGATGCCGATCCGGCCGTGTCTCCCGCTGTCTCCATAGCCTGGAAGTGAGGGGCCGTCCTCGACGAAGTACCTCTCCCGGGTTGACGCCCAGCCGTCGGGGGGCAGCAGCCAGCCGAGAGTCCCATCGACATCGAGCCCTCCACCCGGGCGGTATCCGTACTGCGTAGGGACGTCTCCCCACGCTCTGCCGGCGAAGAGTCTCGTCCTCGGTTCGAGGGGAACGCAGGGGAGCCTGAGCGTGCCCGTGAAGGAGATGGAGAACCACCCGTCCCCGTCTCCCCAGCCCGGGCTCCCGCCCGCGCCGAGGCTCGCCATGCGGGTGCTCGACATCCCCCGGGAATAAGTCGAAGCGCCGGCGCGGAGTACGACGCCGTAACCCTCGTCGAATTCGTCCTCTCCGACGACTGAGGCGTCGGATACGCTCTCGAAGCCCGCGTATGCCCAGACGCTCCTCCATGGATCAGAGGGGTAGAAGCCGTGGAACGAACGGCTCGCGGACAGGGAGACCCGTTCCCTACCGCAGGCGGAGCCCATGCCCGCCGTGACCGATCCGCCGCCCGTCGGCGAGCCTTCAAGCGGAACTTCGACGGAAAGCCCCCAGCTTCCGGACCGCCTTCCCGTGAGAGGCCGCTTCCAGAAACCGGACACCTCGAGAGGACCTCCGGACTGGTTGCGTGCGGAATGCATGATGCCGTAGAGCCCGGCCTCCCATTCTCCGTCGGCATGCCCTGGAATGGGCGCGAGCCAGGTGTTGAACCTCGAGGGCTGATCCAGGGGCGCGAACAGCGGACGGACCGTTCCCGCCGCCGGGAGGGAGTTGTTCCAGGGCCTGCTGTCGAGGTAGCGCGTTTCGGGGTCTATCTCGGCGCGGAACCAGCGGCCCGGCACGGTGATCGTCGATGAGCGGCCGGGTTCGAGACCGATCCGGGTCATCAGGGAGGAGCCGCTCCGGTACAGCCCCAGGTCGAGTTCCACCGCGACGGGGATGTCCCCCGAGAGCGTCACGGCGGTCGAGTCACCCGGCCAGGAGACGCACTCGACCCGCGGATCGGCCGATTCCGTGGTCCGCAGCCAGACATCGAACTCCTCCTGCCAGGATCTTCCGGTGGTCTCCTCCAGCACGGCCTGGAAGTCCTCCGTTCCAGGATGGTGGAACGTGAACCTTCTGCAGTATTCGTGCATGAAGAAATCGAACGGTTCTTCGCCCGCCTGATTCTGGAGCATCCGCATGAACAGCGCCGGCTTGGAGTAGTAGAGGGCACCGTAGTCGTATCTTCCGCCCGCGGCGTCCGTCGACGCGCTGAGTACCGGCACCTCCTCGCCGGAATACACCATCGACACGTAGCTCGAACTCGTCTCGTCGGCGTCGGAGTACTCCGACACCCAGTCCGGGAGCGGCGTCATGTTGCCGCGCAGCCCGTACTTCCTTTCGAAATACCTGATCTCGCTGAAGCTGTTCACCCCTTCGTCGAGCCAGGCCTCGTCGACCTCGTTGTTGCCCAGCATGCCGTAGAACCACTGGTGGCCGATCTCGTGCACCACCACCATCTCGAAGTAGCGGTGGAAGGGAGAGTCGTAATTTCCGATCAGTACGAGCTGGGGATACTCCATGCCGCCCCACGAAGCGCTCTGGACGATCCAGAGATCCCCGTAGGGATACCAGCCGTACCATTCCCCACAGTAGAGGAGGGTGCTGTCGGCCCATGCGCCGACCTCCTCCCATTTCTCCGCATCGCACTCCTTGACCGCCACGTGGATCCGCACCGCGGGCGCCGCGGCTTCGGCCGGAGGAATGAAGTCGTGCTCGATCAACTCGAAGGCTGGATCGGCGACCCAGGCGAAGTCGTGTACCTGTGAGGCGGTCCAGACTTCGGTCCGCATCGTGGAGTCGGGCGAGAAGACAGTCGTGTCCACGGAGCCGGTGGCGGCCGTCACGAAGCTGTCCGGGAGGGTCAGCGACACGGTGTATTCACCGTAATCACTGTAGAACTCGCCATCCGACCTGTACCGCGAGGTGTGCCACCCTTCGTCGTCGAGGACGCACATCTTGGGATACCACTGGGTCATCTCGTAGTGATCCCCGTCATGGCCCATCCTGCTCCAGATGATCGGCACCCTGACAGTGAAGTCGCCCTCCAGCTCGAGCGTGTCTCCGGGCTGGACGGTTCTGCCCAGGGGGATGAACCCAAGCGTTTCATCGACATTCACCTCGGTGCCGTCCCCGTCGAGCGTCCAGCCGTCCAGCCCGATCCAGCCGTATTCGTCCGTGGAGGCGCGGGCGAAGCCGTAGTCGCCCATAGTGGACTGATCGTCACCGAAAGCCGTAGAGGGGTCTCTGTACGCGTTCGGGTACAGATGGAGCCATAGTGTGTCCGCAGGGAAGGCGGGGATGAAGGAGATGGAGGCCCTGCACCGCACGGTCGAACTCTCGGGGAGGAGAGTGGCTTCTATCCGGTAGTCGGCGCGGCTTTCCGGACCGGGCGTCCCCGGCCGGGCTGACAAGGCGAGGCATAGCAGAGCGTAAACCGGTATCATTTCGCGCTCCATCCGGCCCGCATCCGCGGGATCATCGCCGGGCCGGCCGCCCGGACGGGTGGGTACTGATATAATCGTTATGGAAGGAGACGGCGCCCCGGGACGATTCCGGACGCACAGACGCAACGAAGAGCCCTTCGGAGAGGAGGAACGCCATCGTGAGACTGCCTCGGGTTCTGCTGCTCTGCCTCGCTCTCGAGGCGTCGGGTTCGGCGGGGGATGGGGGCTTTCTCTTCCCGACCGCCCTGACCGTCTATTCCTGGCCGCTCAGGCTCGGCGGGAGAGTCGGGCTCAACCGGATGGAGCCGGTGGAGGGGTCGAGACTCCTCTACTCGGCGAAATCCGTTTCCCTGGAGGCCGCCAGGGACGGGATGAAACTGGGCCTCGGCGGGAGGTATCAGACCATGGAGTTCCTCCCGCTGATGGGGGCCGGGCTGGCCGTTTCCGGCATGTACGTCTGGTCCGGCGAAGATGCGGCGTATCTCGGCCTCGAGGCGAACTTGTCCGTCCTGATCGTTTCGCTCTGCGCAGGAGCTTACAGGCGCGTGTCCGGTGACGCCCACGACGAATTGATCCTCTCGGTCGGCGTCGGGGGAGGCCTCCCGTGAAGCGGGGCCTTTCCCGGACAGGATCTCGTTGACCTCCCGGCCGGTGCGCAGGATAGTCCGGGAACCGGACCGCCGGGGCAGGCGCTTGCCAGGGGCCGGCGGCATGAACGGGCAGGAAGGATCTGGTTCGTTGAGGACTGCGTACCCGGCTGCGGCTGCGGTCGTGCTGTCGGCGGCGTTACTGATCTGGGCCGGCTTCGCCGATCCGCTTTGCAACTGGGATCTGGTCGGCTATACGGCCTGCGCCCTCGAACTCCGCGGAACGCCGGATTCCTCCATCCGGGAGGAGACATTCGGGCTTCTCGAACGCTCGGTGCCGCCAGTGGCCTACCAGGATCTGACGTCCTCGACCCCTGTGCGCATCGCTCGGGCGACCGACGACGAGAGCCTCCTGCAGCACCTTCCGTTCTACAGGATACGCTTTGTGTACGTCGCCCTTCTCGCAGGGCTGTCCGGGATCGGGCTCAATCCTCTGCAGGCGGCTTCCGCCATATCCACCGCCGCTGCGCTCGCAGCGCTCCTTCTGCTCCTTCGCCTCGTTCCAGGCGCAAGAACGCCCTGGTGTGCCGCCGCCGTTGCCCTGGGCAGCCTTGGCACGGGCCTCGTCGAGGTGGCGCGGCATGCCACGCCGGACGCGCTCGGAGCTTTCTTTGTCGTGGCCTGCTCCGCCATGTTCCTGAGGCGCAGGAAGGCGATGCTGATAATGCTTCCCCTGTGCGTGACGGTTCGGACCGATCTCCTGCTCTTCGTCCTCCCGCTGCACGCCTATGCGTTCGCCAGACTGCCCTTTTCCAGGATTCCGACCGCGCTGAGCGCCGCCTCCTCCCTCGCCCTGGCGTTTCTTCCGCATCTTGCCGGAGGCTACGGATGGGGAACTACCTTCGAGTACACCTTCCTCCGTCAGGATGCATATCCCGCTCTCCTCTCCGGATCGGTGACGCCGGCCGCCTACCTCTCGGTTCTCAGGAGTTCCGTCGCCTCGATCCCGCACTCCGAGACGTGGGTCTTCCTGTTCGTGGCCGTCCTCGTCCTCGGCATGTCTGCAAAACCGAACCCCGGGGCCGGGACGCTCGTTAGCGACGCGCGATTCGTCCTCGCGGCGGCCGGGCTGTCGGCCCTGATCCATTTCCTGGTGTTCCCTGCAGCCTGGCCCCGGTTCTTCGCGGGCCATTTCGCCACGGCGCTCTCTCTGACGGCATTCCTGTGCCTAGATCGGACGCGCCTTCAAGGTGGATGAGAAACGTTAGAATGAGAGCCTCAGGGGATGACGATCGCGGTAGGCGATGGGTTAAAAAGAAGGGGGGAAGCTTCCTTCCCCCCTCCCCACTCATGTCATGCGGACTAGAAGCTGGACTTGATCCCGGCCCAGGTGTCGGCGGTAAGGGCCGATTCGCCTTCGAGGATCATGAACTGCTCGTAGGCAGCGCCCCAGTTGTACTGGCTGCTGGTCCAGGATGCGCCGTTGTCCGTGGAGAACCAGCTCATGTCACCCCAGGTCTGGTTGCAGGCGCACCAGTAGGCATTGCCGCTGCAGCCGGTGGCCTGCAGGCAGAACCAGACCTTGGTGCCGGGGGTCGGGGTGTAGGCGCTAGCCGGCTCGATCGTGGCAACGACGTCGATGAGCTCGTAGCTGCCCCATGCATAGAGACCGGTGGTAGTGTGGGTGATGGCCGTGGTCTCGAAGCTGTAGAGGGCTGCACCCGTCGGCTGGCTTCCGCCGTCGGCGCGGATCTCGACCTTCAGGCCAGTCATCTGGGTTCCGTTGTAGCAGTCCCAGATCTCGATGTCGGTGATCTGAGCATCGCCCGCGGGGGTGATGTCATCGGCCATCACCCAGGAGTTGCCGCTGCTGAAGCCGACGCCGTTCTGCAGGGCGGCATAGTCGAAGGGCTGGGAGGTGATGACGTCGTCAGTGCCGGGGAAATGACCCGGGACGATGGCAGATTCGGAGTTATTACCAAGATCTCCCAAGATCGCTCTGCGCTGCGAATGCTGCGCTGGCCATCAAGGCGCACAAGAACACCATTCTCTTCATCCTGTACTACTCCTCCTGCAGTCTTTTACGGGAACTGCCCCCTTTACGGCTGACAACCCCGTCAGCCAAATATCAACTAACATATATGAATCCTCTTCCGACGGGTCAACACTCCAGGCCTCTCCTTTTGAGGGCTATTCGAGCAACGGGATCCATCCGTCCGGATCGACCGGAAGCACCGCTAGCGCCTCCTCGTTGAATTCCAGCCCGAACCTACCGGCTGTCGAAGCCAGCCACTCATCGGTAGCCCTCGAGACCTCGGCAGGATCCCCTGCGAGGCCGGGCTCCATACGTGCGAGAACCGAATCCGAGCGAATGGCATCGAATGAGATCGACAACGAGTAATCCTTCGATTCGAGTGCGAGGGAATCGTATACATCCGGGGCGCTGTCCGCCAGCATGGCGGCGAACCGGCTCTGCTGCAGGATGTTGTCTATGACGAAACCCATCCATTGACGGTTCGACGGGGTGAACGGGAGCCTGGTGCGGAAGAACTCGACCTCCATCGCTATGTCGTCCGGTGTCCATGTTCCGTACCCGCATACGAGGAGGGGGCCCGAAAGCCCTCCTGTCGGGGCCGAGTCGGCATAGAGCGATGCGAGTCCGTCCATGAGGACCGTGTCGACGCCCACCGTGCCGCCCGCCCATAGACGGGCCAGCTCGTCCGAGAACCGGAACCTCACCCTGCCCTGGATGATCTCCTCGACGCTGACGGTGTCCCCGGCGATCCCGCCGGGCAGGCCCGTCCCCGGGCCTCCCGGCTGGCCGGTATCCACCGAGTCGAGCTGGTAGTGGAACCCGTCCCCCGCGTCGGCCTGTGCTCCCGGGGCGGCCCCTTCGAAGCTGTCTGCGAGGTCCGGCGGGAGCTCGAAGAGAAAGAAGGGACCCACGGAAGCGGGGTTGAAGCCGGATCTCGACAGTGAGATCCAGAGCCGGTGATCCGGGCGGATGACGCCCGATGAGAGGCCTTCCCCGGCGAATTGGGAGGTCTCCTGCGCCTCGAGCATCCTCCTCATGGCCGAGGCGGCCTCTGTCCTGAGCCAGGAGCGCTGCACGGATGAGATGAACGGCGTGTCGAGGTATCCGGCTTCCCTGACGGCTGATTCTATTACGGACCTGTAGGCGGCCGCCTCGATGTAGGCCCTGCCGGGGTTCGAATCCGAGAGGAATCCTGCGCGGGATGCCGAGTCGAGGGAGCACCATCCTTCGTGGATCTCCCGCAGGGTCAGCGTGTCCGACGTCGTCCTGGCGAGCCAGGTCCCGGCGTGCGGGACGCCCGTTCCGCACGATGCCGCCGCGAGTGCCAGGACGGCTGTCATTCCTCTCTGGATCAGAGTCATATTCATCTCCCGGGTGTCTTCGTTCTCGAGGGATACACGTCGGTCCAACTATTTCATCAGTATTATCCATGAGTTGTCCGGCCGCAACCTCTGCAGCGCGCCGGTCTGCGGCAAGGAGCGTGCCCGCTGCCCGCGCCGTGGGTTATCATCGTCGAATCTGTCCCGTGGAGGAGGATCATGACGAGAGAAGTCGCTCTGCCCGGGGGTGTAAGGGGATCCCTTCACCTCTCCCCGATGCCCGGGAGATACGAGCCGATCGACGAATCGATTTCTGAGATCAGGCGCCTCGGCGTCGACCGGGTGGTCTCGCTCGCGCCTGAAGCCGAGATCGAAGAGAAGTCCCCCGGCTACTGGCACGTTCTGCGCAGCGGGTGCCCCGGCTTCGTCTTCGACTGCATCCCGGTGGAGGACTTCGGCGTGCCCCGGGACAGGGCGGACTATGCCCTCGGCGTGGAGCGCACGGCCTCGGCCATCGCCGGCGGCGCCAGGGCCCTGGTGCACTGCGGCGCGGGGATCGGCCGGACGGGCACCTTCGCGATATGCCTGCTCGAGGCTCTGGGATTGCAGCACGGGGATGCTGTCGAAGCCGTCCTCGCCGCGGGATCCCACCCCGAGACTCCCGAACAGAGCGCGCTCGCGGAATGGTTCTCCTCAAAGCTCCGGGATGAGTACCGCCTTCCGCACCGATGAGGCGCCAGGCCTTTTCCCGCCTGTCCTCATGCGCATATCTTCCTACCGGTTCCGGAGCGCCGAGGACGATTCCCGCCGGGGGCGGGACGTGGGAAGGAAGGCTGGAATGGGCAGCAACAGCAGTGCGAGATGTCACGCCACAGTCTCCGCTCCTCTATGGACTATCGGCTGGCTCTTCACAGTCGGCTGGCTCGAGCTGACTTTCTGGAAGGGAGTGCTGGCCATCCTGATCTGGCCCTATTACATCGGGGCCGCGCTCGCCGTGCGCGCAGGCGGCTGAGCCGGGTCTCCACGGAGAGGACATGCGATTCACCGTTCATTCCGTGAACGTTTCTCCGGGGAAGGGCACCGCCAAGACGCCTGTCCCCGAAGCCGCGGCCGACCTGTCCGGGCTTGCAGGCGATGCCCACAGGGATGTTCCAGGGCGGACGGTGAGCCTTCTCGACATCGAATCGATCGAGGCCTTCACAGCCGCAAACGGGATCGAAGCCGGTCCGGGATCCTTCGGCGAGAACATAACGACCATGGGGATAGACCTGGGCGGAGTTGTGCCCGGCGACATGATCGAGCTGGGCGAGGCGCTGCTCCTGGTCACGGCGATAGGCAAGTCATGCCACGGCGACGGCTGCGATATCTTCCGCCGCGTAGGGAGATGCGTCATGCCGTCCCGCGGAGTGTTCTGCCGAGTGCTGCGCGGCGGCCGCATCTCCGCCGGAACCGAGGGCGCGCTCCTCGCCCCGGAGCGGCATGGATTCTGAACCCGCGCCTTGACGATCCCGGTGCATCGCCCTATTTATCCCTGCCGACATGCGGTGGGCGATTAGCTCAGCTGGCTAGAGTACTTGCTTGACATGCAAGGGGTCACTGGTTCAAGTCCAGTATCGCCCACCATAAGTTTGAACAGGATTTCTACCCGTGAGGGGTGGGGGCGTGCTAGTATTCTTCCCGGATGGAGGAAGCAGGGAGTTCCCCGATGGAACGACCTCGCAGGAGGTGGCTTCGTCCATCTCCAGAGGCCTCGCTTCCAGGGCGGTGGTCGTTCGCGTGGACGGCTCGGTCGCGGGTATGACCTCGCCCCTGCACGACGGCGCCCACATCGAGATCCTGACGTTCGAATCGCCCGAGGGAAGGGACATCCTCAGACACGGCGCATCCCACCTTATGGCCGCCGCGGTTCGAAACCTCTTCCCGGGCGTAAGGTTCGGCGTCGGCCCCTCCATCGAGGACGGCTTCTACTATGACATGGACATCCCGGGCTTCCCGGGCATCACGGCCATGGAGACCATCGAAGCCGAGATGAAGAGGCTGTCCGCGGCCGACATCCCCTTCGAGCGGATCGAAACCGACCTGGATGGGGCAAGAAGGCTCATGTCCGAACTCGGTCAGACTTACAAGCTCGAGCTCCTCGACGAGATCGCGGCTTCCGGAGAAGCAGTGACGCTCTACAGATGCGGCGATTTCCTCGACCTGTGCAGGGGGCCACATGTGCCTTCGACTTCATACATCAGGCACTTCAGGCTGCTGTCGGTGGCCGGGGCATACTGGCGGGGCGACGAAAAGCGCGAAATGCTAACCAGGATTTACGGGACGGTATTCGATTCCTCGAAGGCCCTCTCGGACCACCTCACGCTGCTGGAGGAAGCCCGCAAGCGCGACCACAGGAAGCTCGGCCCCGAGCTCGGCCTCTTCACTACGGGCTGCGAGGGTGGCGCCGGGCTCATATACTGGCTCCCGAACGGAACCATACTCCGCGAGGAGCTGGAGAACCTCTGGAAAGCCGCACACAGGCGGAACGGCTACAATCTCGTGTCCACGCCGCACATAGCCCCGTCCGACCTCTGGGTCACCTCGGGCCACTGCAGCTACTACAGGGACAACATGTACTTCCTGCCCGTGGACGACGCGGAGTACGTTCTAAAGCCGATGAACTGTCCGGGCCACATACTGGTCTACAAGTCGGAGAAGCGCTCCTACCGCGAACTGCCCTTCCGACTCGCGGAGCTCGGCACAGTCTATCGCTACGAGAAGAGCGGAGTGCTTCACGGCCTGATGAGGGTGAGGGGCTTCACCGTGGATGACGGCCACATCTTCTGCACTCCCGACCAGATAGTCGAGGAGATCCGCAAGGTGGTCTCGTTCGCTCTCTACTTCCTGCGCATCTTCGACTTCGGGTACGCAATCGAGCTGTCTCTATGCGATCCCGACAACATGAGCCATTATGCCGGGAAGCCCGAGATGTGGGCCAGGGTCGAACCGGCTCTCGCCGACGCCCTCGACGGCATGGGGGAGAAATACAGAGTGGTCCGGGGCGAGGCGGCCTTCTACGGCCCCAAGATCGACATAAAGCTGCGCGACGCGCTCGGGAGATACTGGCAGGGTCCTACGATCCAGTTCGACTTCAACATCCCGGAGCGATTCGATCTCACCTATACCGGGCCGGACGGTTCCGAGCACAGGATCTACATGGTCCACAGGGCGCTGTTCGGCTCCGTGGAGAGGTTCATCGGAAACCTCATCGAGCACTTCGCGGGCAACTTCCCGGGGTGGCTCGCTCCGCTCCAGGTGGTTATCTTACCGCTCACCGCCCAGCAGCACGGGCGGGCGGCCGAAGTTGCCACGATGGTCGCCGACAGGGGTTTCCGCTGTTCGATGGACCGTCGCAGCGAGACGATCGGGTACAGGATCCGCTCCGCCGAGAACCGCAAGGTTCCGTTGATGCTCGTGATCGGCGAGAGGGAGGCGGATTCCGGCCGCGTGGCCGTGAGGGCCCACGGCAGGGGTGATCTAGGCGCATTCCCGCTCGAGGAGGCGCTCGGACTGATAGAAGATGCCTGCAGGAGGCCGGCTCTACCGGAGGGGGGAAGGTCCTTATCAGAGATACCATAAAAGTGAACGGTGAGATCCGATATCCAAGGGTCCGCCTCATCGATGCCGAGGGAAGGCATGCCGGAATTGTCGAACTGATGCAGGCTCTCGACATGGCGGCCCAGGCCAGCCTGGACCTGGTCGAGATCTCTCCGGGCGCCGAGCCCCCTGTATGCCGGATAATGGACTATGGGAAGTACAGATACGAGCTCAACCGCAAGGAGCGCGACGCAAGGAAGAAACAGCAGAGCGGCGGCCTCAAGGAGATCAAGCTGAGACCCAACACGGATCAGCACGACTACGATTTCAAGGTCAAGCACGCCAAGGAATTCCTTGGTGAACACCACAAGGTGAAGGTTACTGTAGTGTTCCGTGGCAGGCAGCTCGTCTATAAGGACCAGGGCTTCGAGCTGCTCCAGAAGTTCGCGGCGGATCTCGCGGAAGTGGCGACCATGGAGCGGGAACCGCTGCTCGAGGGCAAACAGGTGACGCTTCTCCTGACACCCGTCAGGAAATAGGAGAGAAGATGCCCAAGATGAAGACCCACAGAGGCGCGGCCAGGCGCATGAAGCGCACAGGCACGGGCCTCGTGAAGATCGTGCATTCCCACGCGAACCACATCTTCACGAAGAAATCCAGGAAGCGCAAGAGAAACCTCCGCAAGGGCGGGCTGGCATCGCCGGCCGACATGCGCAGGCTCAAGCGGCTGCTGCCGCTCTAGACGGGAGTCTAAGATGACCAGGGTAACCAGCGCCGTCACCAGGAAGCAGCGTCACAAGAGCCGCCTCGATGCGGCAAAGGGATATGTAGGCGGCAGGCGCAAGCTCTACACCGTAGCCGCCGAGGCCGAGAAGCGCGCCCTGCTCTATCAGTACAGGGACAGGCGCAACCGCAAGCGCGACTTCAGGGCACTGTGGATCATCAGGATCAATGCCGCCGCCCGGCTCAACGGGATGACATACAGCTCCCTGATCAACGGGCTCGCGAAGGCGGGCATAGAGCTCGACCGCAAGTCCCTGTCCGACATCGCTATAACCGATCCGGCAGCGTTCACCCGGATCGCAGAGACGGCCAAGGCTGCTCTCTAGGCATGGATGACGGCGGGCAACGAACTCGAGAGGTTGACCGAGGCAGTCGACAGGCTGATCGTTAGGCTGTACTCGCTGAAGGCGGAGAGAGACGGCCTGGCGGAACGTGTCCAGGAACTGGAGAACAGCGCGTCCACGCCTCAGGGTGGAACCCAGGCGAGGGACGAAGGGTACAACTTGCTGAGGATACATAGTGCCAGGCTCCTCCGTGAGAGGGAGGAATTGAGAAGCAGGCTTGCCGGTGTGCTCGAGAAGCTGGAGAGCATGCAGCAATAGAGGTATGAAGTGAATGTCCGGCCAGACACCATCAGGGTGAGTATTTACGGTCGGGAATATTCCATCAGGGGGGACGCGGATCCCGGATATATAAGGGAGATTGCTCATTACCTCGATATGAAGATGCGCCAGATGACCGACAACACGACTGTCCCCTCGACAGCCAAGGTTGCGATCCTGGCGGCACTCAACATCACCGACGAGCTATTCCAGCGCGAAAGACAGCTCAAGGAGACGGCCGACGATCAGGAGTCGGCCGTCTCCGTTCTGGCCGCGAGAATAGAGCGGACATTGTCGGAGCTGTCCCTCACCCCCTCCTTCACAACCTCTCCGGAAACCCTCGAGATCGAGGAACTCCAGCAGATCGAGACATCCGACAGAGCCTGACGCAGGAAGTCCACGGGCGACCGGTGCCCCGCTCCATTCCATGCGCGGGGTGCGGGGACTTCCATCGGGATGCCGGTTGTCCGTTTATATAGAGGTGCCGCGCGATCACTACGGAGTCGGCTATGTCCGGAGTAACGATAGCTATACTGGCGGGCTCGACTGTCGCCGCGTTCCTGCTCGGCCTCCTCCTGCAGCGGTTCATAGCAGCCAGGGTTCGAAGGGGAGCGATGAGCGAGGGCGAGAGGATCCTCGCGGATGCCAGGCGCGAATCCGAGACCCTGAAGAAGGAATCCATCCTCGAGGGTCGGGAGGTCATCGCGAGGGAGCGCGCCGCCGAACTCGAGATGCAGCAGAAGAGGCGCTCCGAGATCGACCGCAAGGAATCCGATCTTTCCCGGAGATCGGAGTTCGTAGACAGGACCAGGGAAAAGCTCGAACGCAGGGAATCCGTCATGGAAACCCGGGAGAACGGGCTTACCGAGCGCGAGCAGGCTCTCGCGGCCAAGCAGCAGAGGGTCACTAAACTGATGGAGGAGCAGAACCAGCTCCTCGAGCAGATCGCCGGGCTGTCCCGCGACGAGGCCCGGAACCTCCTTCTCTCGAATCTCGAGGAGGAGGCTCAGCACGAAGCCGGCAGGATCACCAGGAGGATACTCGAAGAGGCCGAGAGAACCGCCGATGACGAGGCCACGCGGGTGCTCACCACGGCCGTACAGAGATGCGCAGCCAACCACGTCGTGGAGAACTGCGTCTCGGTGGTCCAGCTCCCCGGCGAGGAGATGAAGGGCAGGATAATCGGGCGCGAGGGCAGGAACATCAGAGCCTTCGAGACAGCCACGGGCGTCGACGTGATCATCGACGACACCCCGGAAGCCATCGTCCTGTCCTGCTTCGATCCGGTGCGGCGAGAGGTCGCCAGGCAGTCCATGGAGAAGCTCATCTCGGACGGCAGGATCCATCCCGGAAGGATCGAGGCCGTGGTGGCCAAGATAGAGGCCGAGATGGAGAAGAACATGATGAAACTCGGCGGAGACCTCTGCCTCGAGGCCAACGTGTCCGGAGTCCATCCTCAGATCGTGAGATACCTGGGCAGGCTCCGATACAGGACCAGCTACGGTCAGAACATGTTCCAGCATTCCCTGGAGGTCGCCCACGTCTGCGGCCTTCTAGCCGCGGAGCTGAAGCTCGACACGGCCATCGCCCGGAGGGTAGGCCTCTTCCATGACATCGGCAAGGCCACCGACCAGGATATGGACGGATCGCACGCACTGGTCGGCATGGAACTGGCCAGGAAGTACGAGGAGCCACCCCTGATCTGCAACGCCATCGGCGCCCACCACGAGGAGATGGAGCCGGAGTCGCTGTACGCCGTCCTCGTCCAGGCCGCCGATGCGGTGAGCAGCGCGAGACCCGGCGCCAGGCGCGAGAGCCTGGAACTCTACGTGAAGCGGCTCCAGAAACTCGAGACCATAGCCGACTCCTTCGACGGGGTCAGCAAGTCCTATGCGATCCAGGCCGGCAGGGAGCTCAGGATCGCCGTGAAGCCCGAATCGATCGACGACGCCGGTTCGGCGGACCTGGCCAGGCTCGTCGCCCGGAGGGTCGAATCCGAGGTCGAGTACCCAGGTCAGATCAAGGTGACCGTTATCCGCGAGGTCAGGGCGACGGAGACCGCCCGGTGACGAAGCTCCTCCTTCTCGGCGACATCGTTGGCGCATCCGGGAGGAGGAGCGCCGTCCGGTACATCCGCGAGAATCCTCACGACTTCGTGGTCGCGAACGGCGAGAACTCCGCGGGCGGCATCGGCATAACCCCCGGCGTGGCCAACCAGCTCTTCGATGCCGGCGTCGACGTGATAACCTCGGGCAACCACGTCTGGGCCCACAGGGAGATCTACCCCTTCCTCGATTCCTGCGGCGGAAGGCTTCTCCGCCCCGAGAACTGCCCACCGGGCAACCCCGGGACGGGCTTCGTCACGAGAAGAGCCGGAGGGCTTTCGGTGATGGTCCTGAACCTGCAGGGGAGGGTCTTCATGCCCGAGAACGACTGCCCGTTCAGGGCGGCCGACCGCGTCCTGTCGGGTGGAGGCGCCGACATCGTGATCGTGGATTTCCACGCGGAGGCCACCAGCGAGAAGATTGCCCTTGCAAGATACCTCGATGGCCGGGCGACAGTCGTCGCCGGCACACATACCCATGTCCAGACTGCGGATGCCTCGATCCTTCCGGGAGGCACGGCCTACATCACCGACCTGGGAATGTGCGGCTCATCCTCCGGAGTCATTGGTGTGAAGTTCTCCGAGGTCCGGGAGCGATTCCTGACAGGAAGGCCGGTCCGGCTCTCGGTGAGCGAGGGCGATGACCTGGTGTGCGGGCTTTCGGTGACACTCGGACCGGACATGAAACCTTCCTCGGTGGAGACGGTGAATGTCCGCGCCTGACTTCGCGCGACTGCTGGAATCGATCTCGCGGTCGGCCGAATGGGTCGACGGCGCCCTGTATCCGTTCCTCGCCGACTACGGCAGGCAGTCCCTCCTTCCGGGAGCTGCCGCGCACTGTCTCGGAGCCGGGGGAAAGAGGATCAGACCCTTCCTGGTCAGGGCGGCGTGCGGCGCGTTCGGCGGAGACGATTCGCGGGCGGTCCATGCAGCCGCCGCCGTCGAGATGGTTCATACCTACTCCCTGATACACGACGACCTGCCCGCGCTGGATGACGATTCGACCCGCAGGGGCAGACCTACCCTGCATGTGCTCCACGGGAGCCCCCAGGCCGTCCTCGCGGGAGACTTCCTCCTCAGCGGAGCCTTCACGATGCTGCTGAGAGGGCCGCAGCCGCCTTCGATCCTGGGATCGATGGCGCGCCACCTGGCCGAGGCGGCCGGGGCGTCCTTCCTCGTGGGAGGGCAGTTCATGGACATGACTCCGCCGGCCGTGCCCGACGGGGATTGGGCGCGGAAGATGATAGACGGCAAGACCTCCGCTATGATCCGCGTCTCGCTCGAGCTCGGCGCGCTCGCCGGATCGTGCCCGCCCGCGGCTCTGGGAGCGGTATCCGCCGCCGGAGATCGTCTGGGCCTGCTCTTCCAACTCACCGACGATCTCCTCGACGTGAACGGCACGGAGGAGGAGATGGGCAAGGCCGTCGGCAAGGATGCCGCCCGCGGGAAGGCCAACCTCGTGACTATCATGGGGCTCGACGAGAGCAGGCGGCTGGCCGGACGCATATCGGCAGAGCTGGACTCTGAATTCTCCAGGATGCCCGGCGAGTGGGGCGAGGTCCGCCTGCTGTCGGCCTACCTTCCCTGCAGGAGGAGCTGATGGGCCTGCTGGAAGGAATCCGTTCCCCGGCCGACGTGGCCGCCCTGGACATCGACCGGAGGATGCTCCTCGCGGCCGAGGTGAGGCAGCGGATCATCGAGGTCGTCTGCCGCAACGGAGGCCATCTCGCATCCAGCCTCGGCGTAGTGGAGCTTACGATCGCGATACTCTCGGTCTTCGACCCCCCTACAGACAGGATCATCTGGGATGTCGGTCATCAGAGCTATCCTTACAAGCTCCTCACCGGCAGGGCCGACAGGTTCGACACCATCAGGAAGGAGGGAGGGCTGAGCGGCTTCCCGAAGAGGGACGAGAGCCCCTTCGACTCCTTCGGAACCGGTCACAGCTCGACGGCCATAAGCGCCGCCCTCGGCTTCGCAATGGCGAGGGACATCTCGGGGTCCGGAGGCAGGGTCGTCGCGGTGGTGGGCGACGGCGCGATGTCCGGTGGCATGGCCCTGGAGGGGCTCAACAACCTCGGCCAGTCGAGCACCGACCTCACTCTCATACTCAACGACAACGAGATGTCGATATCCCCCAACGTAGGGGCGCTTTCCAGACACCTTGCCGAGATCATCACCGATCCGGTGTACAACCGCGCCAGGAACGAGATCTGGAACCTGCTCGGCCGCTTCCCCAACGTGGGCGAGAGGATGCGTCGCGCGGGACACCTCGCCGGAACCGCGCTGAAGAAGACCCTCGTCTCCAGGAAGACGATCTTCGACGATTTCGAGGTCCGCTATATCGGACCGCTCCCCGGACACGATCTCGCAGTGCTCACGGCCGTCCTGGAACGCGCATCGAAGCTCCGCGGCCCCGTCCTCATACATGTTGTGACCCGGAAGGGAAAGGGTTACGAACCGGCCGAGTGCGACTCCACGACCTGGCACGGCATCTCCGGTGGATCGGGGTCCACTCCGGGTAGGTCGTTCACCCAGGCCTTCTCCGAAGCCATGCTCAGGCTCGGAGAACGTGATTCGAGGATCGTCGCCGTGACGGCGGCCATGCGCGATGGAACCGGGCTCGCGGAGTTCGCCGGGCGTTTCCCGGAGAGGTTCTTCGACGTAGGCATAGCCGAGCAGCACGCCGTGACCTTCGCCTGCGGCCTGGCCTTCGGCGGCATGAAACCGGTGGTCGCAGTCTACAGCACATTCATGCAGAGAGCCCTGGACCAGCTCATCCACGACGCAGCCCTCCAGCGCGCCCCTGTCGTCTTCGCCCTGGACCGGGCTGGTCTGGTGGGCGAGGACGGTCCGACTCACCACGGCGTATTCGATCTGTCGCTGATCCTCCCCGTACCGGGGGTCAGGATAGCCTGCCCGAGGGATTGCGCGATGCTCGACAGGCTGATGGACGAGGCGGTCGCCTTCTCCGAGGGCCCCACCGTCGTCAGGTATCCCCGAGGGGCCGGCCCGGAGGGGCTCCCCGAACCTCCGGAGGCCGTGCACCCGGGTTCCGGTCAGCTCCTGCGCGCCGGCACCGATCTGGTCATCGTCGCATGCGGGGTCATGGCGGGTCCGGCCCTGGAGGCCGCGGCCGACCTCGAAGCAGATGGGAAGAGCGTCGCCGTCTTCGACCCGGTCTGGCTGAAGCCCGCCCCCGAAACCGAGCTCATTAGGCTCGCGGTTGGTTGCGGAGCCGTCCTGATCGCCGAGGACGGAGCCGCAAGGGGAGGTTTCGGAGAGTACGTCTCCGCCTTGCTGGCGTCCGGGCATCCCGGAGTGAGGACGGCGGTCGCCGCGGTTCCCGATTCGTTCCAGCCGCATGCCGTAAGAGGAAGACTGCTCGCGTCAGCCGGCCTCGACCGCCAGGGCCTGGCCGCCTCCGCCAGGAGGCTGCTGGCATGAGACCTTCCGCAATACTGCTCTATACCGAACCGAACGGACCTCCTGTCTCCGCGACGCTCGATCTGCTCGCGGAGGCCGCGGAACGCTCCGGCCTGCGCCTCACCGGCACCGGGGAATCTTCATCCGGGGAACAGCCGGGGACGAGGGTCGGAATCGTCCTTGGCGGTGACGGCACGATCCTGCGCGGGCTCGATCTCTTCATGGAACGCGGCATCCCCTCGTTCGGCATAAACGTCGGCCACCTCGGATATCTCGCCTCCGCCGAGCCCGACGAGATCGAGACCGTGATCCCCCGGATCGCGAGCGGCGATTTCATGATCGACATGCTCCCGGTCTTGATCGGCCGCCTGCCGGACGGCAGGGCGGTGCGGGCGTTGAACGACATCTGCGTGAACCGGTCGCTGTCGGGCGGTATGCTGCACCTGGAGATAGCATCCGGCGACGAATCGATAGCCAGGATCGCCGGGGACGGCCTCGTCGTCTCCACCCCGGTCGGCTCCACGGCCTATGCGCTCTCCGCCGGCGGGCCGATCCTGGATCCCGGCCTGCCAGCCATCCTGACGGTTCCTCTCTGCGCGCATCAGCTTGCCATAAGGCCCATCGTATTCCCTCCGGCGTCCGTGCTCTCCGTAAAAGCAGGCTGGATACGGGGCGACGGCCCTGTGGTCAGCGCCGACGGCAGGCCCGTCTGCACGCTCGAACAGGGCGGTAGGGTCGTGATAGAGCTTTCCGAGGGGCAGTGCCCCGTGATTCGTTTCAGGCCCGGCAACGGATTCTACGAGAGGCTCGGGCGGAAGTTCGGATGGGGGGAGCGGGGCTAGATGCTCTGCAGCCTGCGATTGCGGAACATAGCGACCATAAGCGACACGACGCTCGAGCTGTCGAACGGGCTCAACGTCCTGACAGGGGAGACGGGCGCGGGCAAGTCCATACTCGTGGACGGGCTGCTCCTCGCACTTGGTGAGAGGGCGGACCACTCTATCGTCCGGCCCGGCGAGAAGCTCGCCACGGTGGAGGCCCTCTTCAACGACGGCGAGGCGGAGATCCTCGTCAGGCGCGAGGTCTTCTCCTCAGGCAGGAGCCGGATCCTCCTCGACGACGAACTCACAGACCTGGAGACCACCCGGGAGAGGATGGGCGAACTCGTCGATCTCCACACCCAGCGATCGACCCCCGCTCTGCTCTCCAGGCGCGTACAGCAGGCCTTCCTGGATGCCCGGGCCGGAATTCTCGAGACTGCGTCCGCGGTAAGGGGATTCTACAGGAGGCTCGGCCAGATCGACCAGAGAACGGCCGAACTCGAATCTGCCGTCGGAGCTTCGGGCTCCCGACGGGAGCTTTTGGAGCACGAAGCCTCCATCCTCGGAAGCCTGTCGCCTTCGAGGGAGGAATACCTCGATCTGTCCGAGCGCAGGCGCCGGGTGGAGAAGGACCTCAAGCTGAGAGAGTCGCTCTCCCTGCTGTCCGATCTGCTCTCGCCGGAGGAGGGCGGCTTCCTGAAGGCTCTGCGGGAGCGGAGGATGGAGCTCGAGAATGTCCAGGGGATGGAGGAGATAACCGATCTGGTCCGCGAGGCCGAGATCGCGATCGAGGAGGCCTCGCATATCTGTTCCTCCAGGATCGGGGCGGCGGATGAATCCTGGAGCATCGGAGACATGGACGCCAGGCTGGACGAGTATGGTCGTCTCCTGGGCCGGTACGGCGGTGACATCGACCGACTCATGGCTCGCGTGGGCGAGGTTGCCGCGGAACTGGGCGGCATCGCGGCGATGGAGGAGGAGCTTTCGGCTCTCGCTGCAGAGCGGACGTCGGTTGCCGCAGCACTCGCATCAGGCTCGGGGGAGCTCAGCCTGGCTCGGTCGGGCGCACGACCCTCATTCGTCGAAGGAGTATCTGCCGAGCTCGCCCGGCTCGGGATGGAAGGTGCCGTGTTCGATGTCGTCTTCGGCGGGCCTCCGAGGGACAGGTCGGTGACCGTCGACGGTAGGCCTTGCTGCTCCGACGGATTCGAGATCCCCGAGTTCATCTTCAGCGCCAATCCCGGCATGCCTCCGGGGCCTCTGCAGTCGGTTCCCAGCGGAGGAGAGCTCTCGCGCCTAAGCCTGGCGATCAAGCTCGCCCAGGGCGGACCGGGCGGAGCAACCACCATCTTCGACGAGATCGACAGCGGGGTTGGCGGCACCGTGGCTCATCTCCTCGCCGATTCGCTGGCGAGGGCGTCGAACGGCCGGCAGTTCGTGGTCATTACACACCTGGCCCAGATCGCGGCGAGAGCGGACAGGCATCTCTCGGTTGTGAAGGACTCGTCAGGCGACCTCGCCACGACGAGCGTCGCGCTCCGGGAGGGCGAGGACAGGGTCGCCGAGATCGCGAGGATGCTCGGAGGCGGCGAGGCGGCGTCGGATCACGCCCGGGCCCTGCTCGGGAGAAGCCGGGCTTGAAGGACGGTATCCTCACCCCGCCCAACCTGCTGAGCCTCTTGAGGATACCCCTCTCCCTCGCCGCCTCGGCGTTCCTCGTATCCGGGGATACCGTTCCGATGATAGTCTTCGCCTCTGCGGCGATACTGACGGACTGGCTGGACGGGCTCGTAGCGCGGAAGACGGATTCTGTCTCGCGATGGGGCATGATCCTCGACCCCGCGGCCGACAAGATCGGTTTCGCGGCCTTCGGGACGGCCCTGGCGATATCCGGGAGGATCCCGGTCTGGTTCATCCTCCTCGTCGTGTTCCGTGACGTCCTTATCGCCGCGGGAGGGCTCGCCCTCGCCCGCGGCGGAGCCGGAGCACCGCCGTCGAACGCCTGGGGGAAGGCCTCCACGGTCATCCTCTCGGCCTACATGGTCCGTCAGGCGGTACATCCCGCCTCCTCCACACTCGCACTCGGCCTGGACACGCTGGGGCTCGCGGCCCTCGCTGGGCTGGCCGCGAGCACGGCCTCATACGCCGCGGGAGTTCTCAGGCGATGAAGCTCAAATCCATACGAATCAGCGGATTCAAGTCATTCGCCGACCCTGTGGAACTCAGCTTCCACGACGGCATAACCGGGGTGGTCGGGCCCAACGGTTGCGGCAAGAGCAACAT
>Ga0116187_1001410_pt1 | contig 25531 bp, 17 predicted proteins | sample AD_JPNNA6_MetaG_FD_89755 | JGI IMG/M metagenome (GOLD analysis project Ga0116187, IMG submission 89755) | Active sludge microbial communities of municipal wastewater-treating anaerobic digesters from Japan - AD_JPNNA6_MetaG | ecosystem: Engineered > Bioreactor > Anaerobic > Digestate | place... | reverse complement strand
GCTTCAATGGGGCCACGACTTTTCAGCCGTGGAAATCGCGGTGATTTTTCGGCCCTTACAGATGTCGAAAAATTAGCCTCTTTCGAGAGGGTCCTCCTCAGAGCCGCTCTTGGAGGGATCAGGTGTCCAAAAAAACCATCTGTATTGCACCACTTGATGCCGTTTCGAGCGCCTCCTGGGATTCTGATCACCACCTAACCTCTCGAAAGTCCTTCAAACTACTATAGCTTTTCTTTCGGTCTCGTTCGGATGAGCGCCCAGGAACTCTATCCTGTCCTCCACTTTTCCTTCAAGAGGCCCGAGATCCACGATCATTACTCGGTCTTCGTCATGCTTGATAAGATCCGAAAGAACCGCCATCATCTCCACTTTGCCTTTAGGCGTGAGATTGCACCTAAATACTGAATAGTGAACGGGTTCTCCAAAGCCCTTCATCGTCTTATGCACCCCGTAAAGGCGTTTATGGTCCATGATGTCGTAGCTGACCACGTAGCAGTTCAATCCGGTCATAGAGCATCACCTTGTGCAGAATGCTGGATATTCCCTGAGCTCTCCGGAGATCACCCTGGCAAGCAGCCTTGCTTGAACCTCAAGCAACCGACGGTAGCTGACAGAGTATCCAAAGATTGGATGAGTGATATCCGTCTCCATGCGGCGCTCGTATCCTACGATAACCTTCTTCTTGCCTTCAGGCGTCAGAGAGATTCCGAAGCCAGCCCTGATGAAATCCTTCTTTGACAGCTCCCCGTTATTAAATAGAGTGAGCGCAGTTGAGTCTGCCACAAGAGGCCGAAACTCTTCCATCATGTCCAGTGCCAGTGCCGGTCGGCCGTATCTTGGTCGATGGTAAAGCCCCAGATAGGGGTCGAAGCCCACCGCCAGCAGTGTTATAAAGAGGTCCTTGACAAGGATGCCATAAAGATAGGATAGAACGGCGTTCACGGGGTCCTTTGGCGGCCTCTTGTTCCTGTTCTCGAAGGAGAAGCCCTCCGCCCCGTCCTTCAGCAGGTGATTGAACCGGGAGAAATACATCTCTGCTGCAGCACCTTCGATTCCAAGGAGGCTCTCTGACGTGGACGCGTTTTCGGCATCCTTAGCCAGTTTGGCCATTAGGGCGAGCGACTCCCTGGGAGCACCAGTATCGTTTCTGCGCAAAAGCGTCCTGCAGTTCTTGATCTTCCCGGAGATCATGCCCCTGGCAATCGTTAGAGCTTTGCTTGGGCTCGTAGCATACTGGAACTGCCTCATTCTCAGCTCCACATTCTTATGAGTCATCCCAAGACAGATGCCCTGGAACCATCCTCCATAGCTGTAGTGAATGACGGGCACTCCCCGCTGCATCAGCTCCACCATTGCTGGTGTAGTAATCTCCACGCCGCCGTAAAGGCTGAGCTGGGAGGTTTCCATGATCTTGGCCTCGCTGACTTTTCCCTCTCGGGACCAGATCTCCAAACGCTCTCCCTTCTTGCGGACCGTATTTCCCTGGCCTACTACGTATACAGGTATCTGGTCGTCTCTGGCGGGCAGGAGTCTACGAACCTTCTCTTTTGTTCCCGCTTGTCGGTCAGCCCCTAGTTCTTCCTCTTCTTCTTGCTTCTCGGCCTCCATCTCCCTTAGCAGATTGACCTCGTCTGGGAGACAGATGCCAGCTAGGGAGCAGCGGAAGCACTTGGGGCTGTAGTCCAAGGGCGGCGGCATTTCTCCGCTCTCGGCCATTGCCCTGAGGCAAGATAGAAGTTCCTTTGTCATCTGAATTAGAGACTCGTCAAACCTCACGGGCACTTTCTTCTTTGACCTGACGAAATAGGCCACACCCTCGTCGCATGTAAAACCGTTCTCCCTGAGGACCAGGCCCTGAGCGCATAGCTGGACGCGGTCTGGCTCGTAGGCTCCCTCAGGAATATCTGGCGCTTCTCCTCTCTTGTAGTCCACAGGTGTAACATTGTTTCCAATGCCTTCCAGCAGGTCTATCCTGCAGGTGATTCCTACCACCGGCCCGGTCATATGAACGGATCTAGCATGAATGGGCTCGAACTCGTCCTCGGGAAGCTTTCCTGTCCTCGAGTCAACGCGCCTGTGCTGATACCTGCCGTCTACAGTATCCACGCTGTCCACAAACTCCCCTTGCACCCATTCGATGTAGCAGAGCCTGGGGCAGTATGCGAATTCGTTCAACATCCTTGCCGGAATCAATTCTGGTAGATTTCCTTCGTTCTTCCTCTCGCCTTCTCCTGTCAAGATATGCCTCCTGATTTGAATATCGGTCGAGAGCCAAGAGCGTCGGCAGTTTGCCTCATTTGCTGCCTGGTTCTATTCCGTTCGTCTGGGCCGAACGGTCCCGGGCCGACACGGGTGCTTGCCTGCCAGAAATGTCATTCCATAACGCTGATTCACACGGGGGCAGGTTTAAACTGCCCCAGGCCGAAATGGGCACCGTATCCCAGTGCTATGGGAACGCCTATTGATTCTGGGAAGGATATCTTGAATCCATAGCCTATCGTCGGCTGATCTCCTTTGCGATTTCGACGGAACTCAAGCCATCTGAAATCTCGACCACCTTGGCTAGAAAGTCTGGGTAAAGGCGTGACTTCTATAGGCTCAGGCAGACCATGGTTGACCGCTTCACGACGAACCTCAGCAGCCAACCACTCCATGAGAGGGCCTCGTCCCTTCCGATAATGCCTTGGCGGGACGAAAGGTGTTGTGCTGACAAAGCTGGTTCTAGATCCGGATTCCAGCAGATCCTCGCTCCGACCCCACTTAAGAGGTACAAGGTGAATATCGGGTTTGCCATCTGGCTGCCATAACCGATCAAGCCTGTCAAGTGCAGCAATCTCCTCTTGGTTAAAAGGTACTTTGCAGAATATCAATAGACGATCAAGCCAACCATCTTGGTCGTGATCAATAGGCAGCACATAGATGTGCTGATGGCCCTTTCTGGGTTCGCCATTCGTTTCTTTGCCGCTGAACTTCGGTGAAACTTTGCGCGGATCGCTGACTATTCTCTTATGGATACCCATCAGCTTGCTTCTGACACGTTCGGAGATCTCGAGGGTATCAGTTACACGCGGCGCAACCTTTGATTCAAGAGCATAGATAACGCCATTGATTTCCGTCTCGGGCTCTTGAGCCTTCCTTATTGGTATCAAGTCAAAACATCTGGCCGGACGCATGTAGGTCACATATTGAAAGGCAGGAGGAACGCTCAGGTGAGACGCATGTAGATCCCCAGTTGACCAGGCAATTGCATCCATCCACCCCAGCTCTACCGACTTGTTCTTCTTACCCTTCGCTTTTTGCTTGTGTGGATCGGCAGCATATGTTAGGGCGGGGATGGGGCAGGCGACCCTTAACGGCTCGAAGTCCTCGACATAAGGAGATCCATCCGAAGGGCGGCAATTCCAGTTCACACCATCCACGTCGGGAACTGTTCTAGCAGCTACCCAGGACTCGGAGCGACCAAGATAGTTCATCAATGCCAGCATTCGATCCAGATCCTGTCTGAGCTTCTCGTCGAGATTGCAGGCAGGCCACTTAATCAGCACGCTTGCCCTCTTGCTCACTACAACGAAGGCATCGAATATCAGCTGCTTCTTGGTCACTTCCACATCGTTCTCGCTGAGGAATGACCTTGTATGGGAAGCGGTGGCCGCTGGCAGATGAAATATTGGCGGTTCTGATGCCAGAGAGGCGAGAACGGGCATAACCCGGCTTTCAGGCCAATCTGGGAGCTTTCTTCTCCACACATCGTACAGGCTTCTAATGAGCCTGTATGGGGACGGTGGCCATTCCGGTACACCCTCATTCACGTTGCGTCCCCAGGGTGTCGCATGAAATCTTCCCGCTATGAACGTGAGCTCGATTGCTAGCATGTCGAGATGCTCCGCCTAAGCCTTCTCTGGCTCTTCCTTGGATTCCTTGAGCACCACCGATATCTCAAGCTCGGTCACTGGCGGATCTGCGAAAAGGCCCTTTTCTTTGCACTCCCCAATCGATCCTTGTAAGGCCTCAAGCAATTTCTGTTCTTCTGGTATGATGAAGCCGCCTGGGGATATCACATTGATTCCTCCTTTCATCGTCAGGTCGCAGGCGGTCCTCAGCCGGAGTCCTCGAACCAGCAGCCGACGGATCTTATACAGCCCCAGAGCGATGAGGAACTGCTTAGCCGCTGGTTCTAGTCCATAGCCGTCCAGAAGGGCGAGATCGAAATTGAAGTAGGCCACGATTCGATTGGCTGTGTACTCCATGCGGTGGTATGGTACATTGCCATACACATCTTTGTCCTGGTGATTCGCTGCCCGAATTTGACCGGAGGGATCCAGAGGATTATTCTTCACGCCACCCGAGGCCGCTTCTCGAACGCCTTCCGCCTCGATGAAACCTGTGAGAGCTCTCTGAACCTTGATCCTTCCATCTTCAAGGTTGGCCATAAAAACGCCATGAAGAAGCGAGTTAGGATCGTAGAAGAACATGGTCTTTGCGATCTTGCTCCAATTGAGCGGTCTTCCTTTCTGGTATTCGGACTTACCCTTGAATTGGTCTCTGAACTTCTCGTCCGTTATGATGAACGGTGAGTTGATGCGATGAGCTTCCACTAGAGAACTAGTCTCGGTATCAACGCTTCCTTTGAGCTTGGCCAAAACATAGGGGACGCCTATTAGATCTTTGCTGATCCTTGGCCCGGAGCCGTCAAGACATGTCTGTTCAAGCCTGTTAGCCATGGACTGAGCAGATTCCACCAAGATCATTCGCATTCCTTCTGGATTCTCATAAATCGCTGCACCCAAATCGGCAAAGCCGGTCGGCTGAAATCTGTCCCCCTGAACAGGCTGCAGCTCTACCTCGATCAAGAGACGAGGGACCTCTTCAAGAGTACCCATATCGATAATGCTTCTTTCCATTTAAATTCCAACCTTTTTATATGCAATTACAATTTTTTCTCATTTGGCCTGAGAACCAGCTTAGCTATCTTCTGCTTGCCCCAGACAGGCAGGAGCAGAGCAGCTGCAATACGAATTCCGTCTGAACTATCTGGGAAATCCGTGGTGATAGGGAAAAGGCCCGCTGAGTATAATCGGCGGCCGGCAACCTTGCATGCATCCATTGAACGGCCGGCTCTCAAAAGCGATATGATTGATGGCTCAGGCTTGACTGTTATCTTCTGGCCATCGACCTCGATCTCCTCAGGTAAGAATAGCAGCTTCAGCAATGCCCAGGATCGCGGTATTGTCCGGTCCGCAGTAGGTTTCCACCATGCTCTGCGATGCATCAGCTCATTTCTGACAGCCTTAACCGCTTCTTGATCTTCCCATCGAATCCAGGTGAAACCGAATAGCAGATCCTCGATGAGGGCTTCATCGATATCTCTCTCGATCAAGGCACTTACATCTTCTGGGTAGAGACGGATCTCACCCCAGAGCGGGTTGTACTTGCTGCCAAACCTCTGAGCATCCATCATTCTCCTGGCAAGAACAGACGCCATCTTGGCTATCAGTGAGTTTCCTTCCCAAGCTATCTGACCTCGACCAACGGCAAAAGCCCAAGGCTTGCGAGGATCTACTGGCGCCAGGTTGGACCTAATCGGACCCACATCTCCGCTGGCTCGAATCGATGCCAATGCCGCAGCTATCCTGACTTCTATGCTGCCATCGTCAGAAGCGACTATCCATCGAGGGCTGAGCCCAGTGATTGGACCGCCGAGCTTCGGATTTCCACTCGAACCCCTTTGTGCAATTAGCCGCTCCAGTCTACCGATGGCGGAAACAAGGTGCTTGACCTGGATTGCACCACCGCGCTGCAGCAGACTGAAGATTGCATCGTCGATGCCCCTTCGTGCTGATGAGAACCTGGCAGGCGGTCCTTGTCCCTTGAAGCCTCTTAGGAAACCGTCAACCCTCCTCAAGAGTGGATCGAGCTCTCTGACCAAGTCACTCTCAGTCCGAGACCTAACAGAGAACCGGCCTGCGGGCAAGGCCACGTAATTATCACCACGCCGCTTGAGCAGGCTGTAGCGAACGAACTCTGAAACGCCTCGATCAACTCCAAGAGATGATGCAGCTTCAGCGAACTCCATGGCGTTAGATGCAGACTGCCGACCAATATCGGCTCGACCTTCGCTCAGGAATGCTCGGATCTCACTATATTCGGTTGGCTGTGTCCAAATTGGTGCCCATATCTCTTTGAAATTCTTGCCTTCTTTTTCAGAAGATGATGCATAGCCTACTGGAGTCGATCTGACCGTGAATGGACTTCTTATAAATCCTCGGCTCACCGCCCTCTGACGACGCGCCACTGAACTGGCCCACGGTATAGTCCCCTCCATTGTTAGCACAAAACTCCATGGATTGACTGGGAAGTCCTTGTTCTCTATACCTTGGCCTTGGTTGAAGCCACCTGCGCGGCCCGGATCGTATTGGCCAACACTGGCGATAACAAGTCCATCCGTAGGTTCGCCAAATAGTGCTTCTATGAGCAGATTGCAGGACCATTCATGATCATCTGAGAGGAGCACTAAAGACAGGTTCTTTATAAATGCGTTAGAGTACTCTAAACGTCCCTCGTTGCCATATGTCCCCAGAATGGGAGAGGATTCGATTGCGCCCTCTGGATTGATAACAGCTGCGGCATCGATCCATTCAACCGCCCGTTCGTCCAGCCGATCTCTGCAAGCTTGGATGATCAGTTCTTTTCCGGCATTGCGTTTTATCTGTTTGACTTTAGTTCTGATCTTTTTCGCAGGTCTTATCAGATCCTTTATCGTATTGCATCGGTCCTTTTCAGCCTGCGACGCCTTTTTTGGCAATCTCGCCAAGTCCTCGAGCTCTTCGATGGTAATGTTAAGCGCATCTATTGGGTAAAGAATTGAGGTCGCAAGGTCAGCCTTGGAGCGTATTTCAAGAAGCAATTCGGTTACCTCTTCCAGCGACCTGCCAGATTTGCCCTGGAATAAAGATTCTAGCAGGGCCATCATCTCTCTAAGATTAAGACCCACGGGCGGCATTTCCCGAAATGACTTGACTTCATTGATAGTATCCCTATAGGTAGCGAAACGCGACGATTCGCTCTTTAAAATGGATCCAATTCCTTCAATGTTGTCTCCTTCGAAAAATCCGCTGCCGCCGTTCCATGGCGATACTATTGGGGATGGAATGTAATCGTTGAGGAAGAAGCTAAGAAGACCTCCTCTGTCCAGCTTTGAATCTATCCGAAATACGCCGTTATCCCAGCATCCTTTCGCTCTTGGATCCTGTTGTTCAGATACCAGCCTCAGTACTGCCAGTCCGGTTAAATAAGAGGAAAGCGGCTCGGATGTGCAGCCGTGGAGAATTATCTGGCTCATGCTCCACCACCGCTTGCTCTCTCATCGGCAGCTTTCATCAGAGCTTCAAAGAAGGCTAGCCTGAATGGACCCAAGTTGGGTCGATCTCTAAGCGCCAGCGTCCTTGATAACCAGCTTGGACCGCTTGAACTAATACCCAGCTCCATAAATGACATGTCGATGGTAGTGGCAGGCATGACGACTCCTCCACCTAGATCGGTCTCTGGGATCGTGTCCCCGTCCCAGACGCCCCGGGCGAATCGGATGTTATCATTGGGAGGACGGAATTCGCCGGGCATTGACCTAATCGAAAGGCGCACCTTGCCATGATGGGCTGCTGCTAGGTAAGCTGTGAGATCGTCATTGCCGTTTAGGAGAGCAGCTATCCCGGAGGCCAGCTCATGTCGGAAGTATTTGCGTCGCTCATCGTCTAAGATCGGATGAGCTGGCACCCTGCCAAGCCATGCTTCGCGGGGTGCCTTGGCTGCTGGCGGATTGGTGAATTTATCCAGTTCATCCTTCTTTATCATCGCTTGGAACGACCTATGAGCCTTGCCCGCGTCATGCCAGCGAGCACTGTCAAGCAGACGACCTCTGTCCTGGTGATCCAGCATTAGGGTATCAAGCATCAAGGCCATTTCCTGGGATACTAGGTCGGTATGTTCCGAGATAGACATCCAACCGCCGGCTGCCATCTCGTTGCTCGAATAGGTGTCGTCGATCGAATCCTTTCGTTCAGTTGCGATGGTTGGCACCCTCAGCTTCGATGCGATGTTCCACCCCTCGGCCTCGGTGTAATGGCCCTCGCTGGAGTCCAGCAAAATGGTGCGTCCCGGGTAAATCGAGTCTGAGCTGGCAGAAATCCAACGGCCGTCCAGTGAATCCCACGCCCACGCCCGTGTACCCTTGATTATTAGATCACGGATCTCGCCAACCGGGACGCTGCATAACTCGCTTCTGTGAGGACCAGGTTCCGGTTCCTCTCCATTTGGTCCCTGGTCCGACAAATCCCTCCAGAATACCTGGACGTCAGTATCTGAGGTTTCTCGGATAAATCGAGAAATGTCAACATCATTGCCTGCCAGATCAGGTGTTGTATCGAATAGTTCTAACATATCCTTTAGCCTGATCACCTGGACATGCTTGAACTCTTGCTGAATCTTAGGCAACTTGCTTGGTCCCACGCTTTGACCTTCCAGACTCTGAAGGATTTGGCGCGCTCTATCCAACTCGTCTTCGGTGTAAGGCAATGCCGAGCCACTCTTCTCAGTGGGTATATCAATCCAGTACACCTCGGCGTCACTATATTTTCCCGAACGGTTGCACCTTCCGAACCTCTGCACAAGAGATGACCAGGGAGCAATCTCGGTGAACATCACTCTGGCCGAAACATCCACTCCAGCTTCGACCACCTGGGTGGAGATGATAATCGTGCCATTTTGGTCGGGATCCTTTAGGAGGTTACTAACGACCCTTGTCCGATCTGGAGGTCGGAATCGGGAATGAACCAAAACCAGCTCTGCATCAGGCTTTTTCCTGGATATCGCTCGGTGAAGCGCAACAGCCCTGCCAACGGTGTTCAAAACCACCAAGGTACGAGAACTAGGTCTGTGCTTATCGAGTACGTTTTCGGCCAGCGCTTTTGGATCTGTTGAATCTGCCTTGGATTTCTTGATAAATTTTACTGCCTCTATTCGAGTTTTGATATTTTCCTCTGATCTTTCTTCCGGGCTGAGGGCAAGAGTATGAGATAGATTAGTCTCAGGATCGAAATCTACTGTGGCTAGCCATTCATGCTGCAATGTCGCGCTCATCCAGATGGAATTAGTCGGAAGCGAGTCTATCGTCCCTAATCGGTTGCGGAAAGCCTGAAGCTGGGCAGTGGTAGCCAGACCTCTGCCCATTAGCTGAACCTCATCCATCAACCAAAGGCAATCATTGTTGAGCAACCCGAAATGAACTGGCCATCTATAGCGGCTCATGCCATAGCCTCGGTTAAGAGCCCTGGAAAGCAGCATATCCTGCGTCCCGATGATCACGGAATCGCGTTCCGGATAATGATCCCATTCGTCTTTGCTCTCGCCACCCATAAGAATCGTCACAGAGATGCGCTTCCCGGCGAAACCATGCGATTTGCACCACCCGTCGAGGTCACGATCATCGCCTGGGGACTCGGCCAGAATTCCCAGGTTCTCCAGCCATTTCTTCGCCTTATCCCCCGTTTGTTCGACTAGAGTTCTCATGGGAAGACAGTACACAAGCCTTCTCGGTGTTTTGTGTCGAATGCCATCGTTTCGAGAAAAACGCCTTCGCCACAGCCAGCCTAGAACGACCATATCGGTCTTGCCCAATCCCGTGGGTATGTCTATGAGTTCAGGTAGATCTTCTGAGCATCCAAACCTTCTCTGAAAAGGATATGGAATATGTCCTGTGGCCTGGTTAAAGAACTCATCGAAGCTTAGCTGGTTTCTGTTTGCTTCCTCCCCGACCAATGACTTTCCTCCAATTCCCATTTTGTACGATGTTGATAAATGTTCTCTTTGCCAAGCACAAATTTCGAGAATCGTCTGCAATTGTTAGGCAATATTGAACTCATTAATTCCTTTGCGGATTTGACAAAACGGGAGACATCGGACAACTGAGCAATAATGGCAGATCCTAGCAACCTTATATTGTCCGCGATGAACCGTCACGATTGCCAGGAATCTCTGATGCAACTCTATGTCGCAGTTTTTCCCAAATCCATATTTTCCTCATAACAATAATGCAAACTGTTATTCCGCTGCTCATCGGCCGAAATAGTTTATCAGTTGCGCATGCCCGTCATGGCCTCAGTTGCATGGTCCTGCGAAATTGTAAATTCGAAGGTTCCGCTGATAGACATAGATCGTATCGGTCAAAATTTAGCTCGAGGTTCTCAGCTCCAATTGGGATGACAAAAATCGGATAAAATCCTTACACACTGGATGGGCTTAACCTGAAAATGCAAAAAAGAAGGATTCTCAGCAAACGCTCATTCTTTGAAGAAGCGCCACCTTGTACCGGTATAGCCACCTGTTGTAGTGGGGGCGAGTCCCGCAGAGCCATCATGGGTTCTTCCATCAAGCCATCTCGGACCTTCTATATGGCCCAGGCAATAAATCGTATAGACATTTGGCTCGATTTCGGTAATCTTCCACCTGGTGCCGGTATAACCTCCTGTGGTAGTTGGAGCAAGTCCGACTGTTCCTTCATGGGTTCTGCCGTCTAGCCACCTTGGCCCTTCTATATGGCCTAACGAATAAATCGTATATACTCCAGGTTCTATTTCGTTGATTTCCCATCTGGTTCCTGTATAGCCACCCACAATGCTCGGAGCAAGTCCAACCGTTCCATCATGGGTTCTTCCATCCAACCACCTTGGACCTTCGATATGCCCCAGGCAATAAATATAATAGATTCCGCTAGTAAAGCCGTCTCCATCGGATGAATCGCTGTCTCCATCTGATGGAGCATTTCTGGTGCCTGTCCAAGTTAGCAACGATCCGCTGGAATCAGTGTATGTTCCACTAAAGCTATTGCAGTCATCCGAAATTGTAAATTCGAATGTTCCGCCGATAGACCTCTCTGCCCAGGTGCCAGTCAGAGTCTTGCCGGATATTTTGCCATGAATCTCGCCATTATTATGGGTATACGTGCCGTCGACCCTATCCCCGGACTGATGAAGTGTCATCGTGCTCGGAGCGTCGATCTGACCGCCTTCAGTCCAGGTTCCGGTCCAATCACAGTTGGAGGTTGGAAGAAAAACGCCAGTCTGCAAAGATCCTGGATAATCAGTCCCAGGCATAGGCACAATAACAGATGTCTGGGTTATCTGCGTTCCTTCACTGGAATACTGGGCATATTGCGCATCTTCAGAAGCAAATCCAGTCAACACAAATCCCAATATTGCAATAAGTAATGCGGATCTTGGTGTTTCCATGAGCTCCCCCCTATAGTCAGTTGTAATACGACATCTTGGTTATAATCTTTTTTATTAGCCCGAAAGATCCCCTAACAAGCTCTCTATATTCGAGGATCATGGGACAGCCTCCTTATTTAAGCCAATCCATTTTATAAAAGGCATAAATGCCTAAAAGCATAAGCGCGAATATGACAAAGAATATTTCGATTAGCTTAATTGGAAAATTGCCTTCAGTCAGGTTAACTCCAAGTAATCCACCAATCGTTGCGGGAATAATGGCAAGACAGGTGATAACAGCGATCACTTTCATTACCTTATTCAAGTCATAAGAGACTGTATTGGTATGCAGTTCTATAAGGGAGATCAGACTCTCTTTTATATTTTGAGTTATTTCATATAAATATGCCGATTCTGCATGAAGGTACTCAAAATCACGGCGGTTGTCTATTTTGAATAATCCAATATTTTCTTGATCTATCAGTTGGTGCAACGCTTTTTCGAAATGCCAAAGATTACTGCTAATTCTTAGAATCTCTTTTTTAAAGTGGAATGTTTCCTCAAGGAATTTTGGCGAAGTCTTGTCTACCGGGATTTCTTCGAATTCGATAGTTTTCTGCTCAATTCTCTGTACAGACTCGCTATAATCGATTAATTTCTGCTGGAGCAAAGAGTACAAGATTCTATCAGTAAATTCGTTCTCTCTGAAGGATTTATCAGAGTGATCTCTTAATATTTTATTAGATATATTGTTGAATAGAGAGCTTGTTCCAGTGCTCAGCGTAATAATCTTGCCTTCACTAAATAATATGAGCATATTATTTGTAGAAATATTGAAATTTCTATTACCTATGCCGTCAGACCTGACTTGAGAGTCCCATAAGAATAATGTCAATACATCTCCCTGTGGATCTATCCTTGGAAAAGACGCTCTCAAAAGCTTATTTTCAAGCAGATCGTGGGGAATCATCGCGATATTTTCAATAATCTCAAAATCATTCTCGCTAATATTTTGAAAATCAATCCAAATGGGCATTTCATCGAGAATTAGCGAGCGATTTGTATCTTTCGCGAGATATAGATTTGTGCCGCCTTTCAAGCTCATGGTCGCAATTTGCAGTTGGGATGGGGATTCCTGATTTGTTGTTCTCTGATCCTTAATCCTCTCTGCAGTTCTTCCTGCCAAGAAGAAGGTCAAGAGCACGCGAGGCAATATACGGGGAAAAACGCGTAGCAATCGCAGTACGGGTGATATTTGAGCTTGGTCGGGCAAGAATGAGACATATCCTATCCCAGAAAGATCAACCAATGCAAGAGCGATTATTAAAAGGTCAAGAATATGAACTGGATTGACAACAAAGGAATCCCTTGATTCATCTACATATAGCTTCAAGCAATATTCTAAAACAAAAACAAATATTATTAAATAGTTTGTATACACAAAAATGGTTTGCATACCTACTGAAAATTCAAAGATGAACTGAAGAATGACGATGACCGCTAGAATCGCTGCGAATGTGATCATCAGGGAATCATTAAATATCTTATATACTATCTGTCGCCGCCGCGCTTTATTCGATTCGCTATCTATTGAATTGGTCATATGTCACATCGCCAGTCGCTTGTTGCTGATGTTATTTTGTATATTAACTTATCGCTTTGGTCGAAAACTTATGGAGTCTCGAGTGTGTTTTGCCTGGCTCCAAATTTAGGTCGAAGTCTAGGATCTTACCGGGATGACAAAAATCGTACAAAATCCCCTATAATAATATTAGGGAAAAGTGTACGATTTTTGCCGGGACAATTTCCGCAGTATTCGAGAGCCATCTCGGGAATAATTGTTGCCGAAATCCTTTCGGGAAGTCCTCCCAAATGTCTTTCTTCGCCCGGCTTGTCTCAGGAGGATCGAATCTCCTGAACTGCCCAATCGAGAGCTTCGATGAGCTGTTCAAAGGCGGAATCATCTCTAAATGTCGATAATGGAATGCTTGGCCTGCGATCGATCCTATCAGAGGGTATAGAGATCCCTTGGATCTGGTTTAGCTTTTCCAAGAATTCCATGCGTTTCGATTGATTATCAAAGGGTGGTCTTGATCTTAGCCATTGAAATTGCACTTCGATCTTCCCATAGGTCCATATTGCAATCGGGTAATAGGAGATACCTTTATGATCTAATATCGGGACAAACGATCCATCATACCTCCCATTGCCCCACCAAAAACTTGGCAGCTTATCTCTTGCCCATTCAAAAATCTTCCTGGCAATCTCGGACTCTTCTTTGCCTCGCCTCGATTCGAGTTCCTCAAAGAAAGAGGTCTCATCCCATTGCCTTCCAGGGACGGCATTCTTATCCTTCTTATAAGACGCTGCTTCAGTCTGACCAATAACGCGCGGAATCAGTGATGTTAGGCTTTCTCCAGTAAACTGCTTTATCTCGATTGCCAGCACTTCAGTTGGAGACATTTGACCATTTAAATATTCAACTATTCGTCTAAGTTCTGCAGGGATCTTATCTGCCACAAATAACATCCTAAGTTTGCCGTCAGATAGGTTCTTTTCTACCTTGAGCCAAAACTCATCAGGGTTTTCTGATGTGCCGAGGAATTCTTTTAGGGTTAGATCAGGATCAAGAGCTTGTGCTTCGCATGTTTGCGCGAATAGTTTCCTGATCTCCTCTACTGGCCAGTAGACAACGGCATTTGCTGCATAATCCAACATCTGGCCAACTACCTTGCGCCGAACGTCGGTGTTGCTGCTCTGCTTTACTTCAACAAGAGTTGGAATGCCATCTTGATCGAGAAATAGGTGATCCACCGACCATCGATTAGGTCCATCCTCCTCAGCGGGTAATGCAGCTTCCCTGGATATCAGTAGCCATCGCCTAGGATTGAGGTTATTTATCTGATCACCAGCTAAAAGATTTGGGTACTTTGCGAGCAGCTCTTGAAGCAGACTCTCGGAGTCATAGGGCTGCTCTGACATCTCAACTAGATGGCCATCGGCTTGGATAATAAATATGCCACTACTCATACCATTTCCTTAGATCTAACAGGATAAAATATCATCGGACTTTCTAACGTATTCTTTGCACAGCAGCCAGTAACATCGGTTAGGAGCAGAGCTCGATCTTTTGAATGTATGCGATCTGGGCTATATCCAGAAGTTGAATCTACTATTAAATATAAAATTTTGCAGGTTTTTTACGCATATCCTATATTGGGGAGAAAAAGACCATCCCCAGGAACTAAAAAATGAACTTAGTATATAAACGCAAACTGACCCGATCGCGGGACAACAAGGCCTCGGTGATTACAATTCCGAGGCCAATAGCACAATCTTGGGAACAATACGACTCATTGGAACTGACCTTTAACGGGACCAGTTTGGTTGTCGTGCCGAAGCGTGCGGAGGTGTAACATGAGCATACTCGATGATCAGTGTTCGGTTTTCTCTCCCAAGGAATCTCGTATGGCGTGGTCAAGGAAATTCATTAGAGCCTGGCTCGCAGATCATCATCTGCAGTTCATCTCAGGACCTTCATTAAATTCATTGACAACTCTCGCTAATTTCTGGATTCGGAACACAGCAGGCTCAGACTTTGGATGCCCGTCCGTATCCAGTCGGGACATCAAAGAGGCAGCTATTGAGGTTCTTGGAAGCGACGATATGACAGGACATGACGAAGAGATTATAGATCTATTGGTGGCGATCATTAAGAACGACCGACTCAAATATTGAGTAAAAGAAGAATAGCCGCCCGACGCGGCTGATCCTTTTGGAGTCAATTATGTCAATTAACCAATATACCATATACGTAAATGCCCTTTATATTATATCTCTAAGTATATTTATAAATGTGCTAATTTTGAAATTGTATCTCGAACCAGTGATCCTGTGCTTGGTGATCTGAATGGCCGGATCAGTTGCCAGAGAGCACTGCAATGGACCACTTGACAAATGGTTGCCGCTACCCGCTGGAATCGATGCGAGCAGGGTCGACGCTGTCGACAAGGTCCTTAGAAAAGGAAATATCGCCGTGTGCAAGCCGACTCGGGCTGGATTCACCACGTCGGCAGTACTTGCGGCAGAGAGGAGCAGGCAGAAAACCCTTGTCGTAGCCCCAACCAGGAACATCCTGGGAAAGACCGTTCGAGAGACCGTCAAAAGATCGGGTGGCGTGCCCTGCAATATCCCCGGCCATGCAGTGTGCAAATATGTGCAGGAGAAGATCAAAGACGATCCGCTCTTAAAAGAGCTTCCAATCCCGATAGATGAACGCTGTGCAGACTGCGATTTGTATGAGACATGCCCGGTTACGGAAATCGAGCGCGTCGGTGACTTCACCACGGCAACGATCACCTATTCCAAGCTCGAATCGGTGATGCTTTCGAGTTCCGATTCAGCCAAGCTCATCAGAGAGCGACTGGCTGATGTGGACCTCGTAATTCTGGATGAGGCTCACCTGCTCTCATTCCCGAGTTTGCCACAGGTCGACTTTGGCAAGGTTATTCATGTTCCGGAGCAGTACGGCTCCCTGAAGAAGGTATTGAGCAAATGGGTCGGCCTGTATGAGGAGCATCGGGACCAGGCAAGTTATATAGAACTCCTGACTGAGCAAGATCCGGCGCATTACACAGGCTTTCAGGTCTCGACCAACTATTTTCCAAGCTGGCAAGAGCAGTCCAAGATGTGGGGCGAGTTGTTTAGATTGGCAGTCGATCGCCTGGTTTGGGATATTGCTGATGGTGACATACTGGCCCTGCGAGACATCATCACGATCATGAGTGGGCACAGTGCAACCATTTCTTATCTTACCAGTAAAGATTCGGGAAGGATGGTGGTGTCGGGCAGCCAGGGCAGGAATCACTACGCCCTGAAGCGGTTCCTGATGGACATTGTGCCTAAGGCCCAGGTCGTCTTCGTCAGCGGGACTTTGGTCGAACGCGGACCTGGGTTCTTTTCCGAGCTGGCAGGTCGAGAGATCGAGAGCGTCATTTTCCCCGATCTAAATAATACAAATTCCAAGATGTTTATACATCCCTCGAAATGGCGGTTCTCTGCTCGGGATGGTCAGAAAGGAATCGAGCGGGCAATCCGGGAAACCAGGGAGATTAGCGAGAAGGTCGGACATCCCCAGATCTATCTGCTCGCCATGAACACTAGGCATGCTGTGGTCCTGAAGAAAGCACTCAAGGATCTGCCCAACATAACCATAGACTATTACAGGTCGGCGGATAGCATCGGAGTTGCTCAAGAGGCAAGGATCTGCATAGCGGTTGGTGCAGCTGAGCTTCCCCGGCATGCGTGCGATCCATTAGCGCGTGGTAAGGATGACCATGAGCGGTTCTTCGACTCACAGCGACTTCGAGTGAATGCGGTTGATTCAGCGACTTGGCAAGCATGGAGCCGGGTTAAAGATCCAGATGGCCTTGTTGAATCCCATGTCTACTGCATTGGAATTCGGGTTGACGAAATTTCAAGGATTGCTACCTGGGGAACAAAGCGGGAAGTGGAGGTCAAGCTAAACGCCCAAGGCGGCATTGATTCCCGCGTACATTGCGAGGAGTATCTGGCACGGCCAAACGTGGTCATGGAGGAGAGGCGAGACCTGAGGCCGTGCAGGAGTTCGGTGGACAGCTATGTTGATGCGGTGGTTCCAATCTCTGAGGTAGTACAAGCGAGACAAAAATCGTACACTTTTCCCTATAATAATCTAATAGGGGAAAATGTACGTTTTTTGGACGAGCCCCTAAGACTCTACAATCGTCCTAAGTCCGGGGATGAATTCTACCAGACTCTGGTTGCTCTGGTCACATTGTTCGTCTCCCGTGCGGATAAGTGCGGTCTACAGTGGAAACGAGCGAATTCAGCAGGCAAGTTCGGCTATCTTACTGGCGCCCCTCCCAGGCAATTCCATGCGTTACTGGAGGATCATTTGTTTGGAATTGAGACGATTGCTCAGCCTCCCTTTGATGCCTTTGACAACTGCTACTTTTGTGCTCTTGACTTCGATGATCATGCTGGGGATACGCCGCAAAGCGAGAACGTAAAGAAGCTCACGGGATTCCTCAGGGAAAAGGGGATACCGTGCGTCGTGGTCAAATCAGGCTCTAATGACGGCTATCATGTCTTTATCCCGATTGTTCCCACGAAGACCCTGGTCGTCCATAAGTTCCTCAAGCAGCTGATCAAGGATGCCGGAATGGAGGATCTCGAGATCGAGAGATTTCCAAAGCAGAAGTCGGCCTCCTCGACAAAGGGTGGTTATGGTAACCAAATCAAGGTTCCATTGGGTATTAATTGGAAGGTAAAGAAGAAGTCGTCCGTAGTCGATCCATATACCCTGGAGCCCGTCGAGTTCGTTGAGGTAAAGCATGCGATCAAGCTTCGAGATCTTCCTGAGCCCGTGGAGAGTAAGATCCTGGGTGCCAGGAAGAGCACTTTACACCAGAATGGGCAGGCTGTGGCGGTATATCCTCCCGGTGAGTTTCGGCTGTGCATCCAGGGAGTGATCGATTCTGGTGTTCAGCTGAATGGTAGTGTGGGACATTCGATGCGGGTGGCGATTGCTGCGGAAGCTCTGAATTGCGGATTGAGCGACAATGATGCGGTTGATCTATTCAGGAATCAAAGTGACTTCAAGGAGCAAGTTACTATTGAGCAAATACGATATATCTGGGGCAAAAATTACAGAAGATACGGATGTGAGAAGCTATGGGAGGAGTGCGGCTCGCTGGTAAAGGAGTATTGTGAGACGTGTCCTTTGTCAGGAGGGTGTGTTTAATTATTATTTAAATTGGGATTGGAAAATGGGATTTTGGAAGAGATGGGAAGGCACGTGAGAGGTGCTTAAGTGAGAATCGAAATGCTTGGGGACGGATAAAAAACGTACACTTTTCCCTATAATTATAATAGGGGAAAATGTACGATTTTTGTTAGGATCTTTTCCAGCTCGCGTCCAATCCCTCGCTTCTAAGGCAAAACGTTATCTGGCGGAACTTCAGTCTAGAATTAGACTTGATTCAATTTTCGAGTGGCGGGTCGTTCATGAGGTTTAGTGTATCGATTTTGAAGGAAATCAATAAAGAGCGGATGACTGCTAAAAGGTATTTATCCATGGACGTGGAGTGAGATGCAGGATTACGGGGCACTCCAAATTACAGAACTGCCTCAATTGAAGCGTGCCAATTGCTTTGAATTTCGTAGTGGCCCTATATCTTGGCGGTGCCTTGCTTATATATCGACCATCAGTTCTAACCTTGAAGTAGCTTGCATCAACAAACAGATAGGTTATTGGCTCATCAATTGGCCTATTAAGGAACCCTTTCACTATTTTATCCAGCTTTTTAGTGATTCTTGAGACTTAATAGGCCGAGAGGTTTTCCAATCCGAATTTTTAAGAATACTTTCTCGACTTTTCTCTGGATACTTCTTTGAGATACGATTCAGCCACTGCTATTCTAGAGCTATTATTTAAAAATATAAAGAATATATGTAGGTCGCAGATAATGTAGAACTTGAGAAACAAACATGTTAATGTTCATTATATCTCCGATCGATGATTGTAACATAAAAACATGTGGAGGACGAGGCCAAAGTCTTCTTTCAGCCTCGATGTACCGAAACCTTTCGGCTACTCCTACTTCTTTTGCCATGTACGGTTCTTTTTCTGTGTAGGAGGAAGCGGATTGTCACCAGGTTCCATTGTCACTTGTCTAGGATCAGGTATTTCTCCGCCTCTTGGTCCGCGTTCAATATACTCTCCAGAACTTTTTGGTTTTTCCCCTGGCTTCTGTAATTTTGCCAATTTTATCCACCAATGACCGATATATTCTTTCGCGAATAATAAAGTTATCGTATGTAGGCCAAGTATTCTATGAAGGTAACCGAGGCAGTGTGCAATTAGTTCTGTAAATTGGTATTGACCCGAGCCCAAAATCACTTTTGGGAAATGACGAGATAGAGACGAGCCCTTAGCCTTGTCTCCATGGGCCTACCTCAGTGTACTTCAAGCTAAATTTGGGCCTAAGTTCTCGCTTGAGTACCAGCAATAAAAGGGCTAACTCTGTATATTTCCGCTACCGAAGTCCAGCCATAGACATTTCCCGTGAGAACGCGCGTGGGGGTGGAGGACGAAGACCTCGTAGCGGAGCGGCCATCACTTGTGATGGGGCCGCGTAGCGGAGAGGCGAAGTCCGACCAGGCTCGATCTTTAAAGGAGTTTTAATATGAGGTCGTTCTTATGAAATTCTGGCATGTTCCAGGTTGCTTTGGATCGAAGTGCAGGCTATGTCTTTCCAACCGGATAGTTGCTCCGGGTTGCGTTCCGGTTTCTCGTTATAATGGCTATTTTGGCCAAATAGACCTTGGATGAGCTTATTTTCGGACTATAACCAAGTAACCAAAGATTGGGAAAGCTTCGTCGGGGGATATAAATCCAAGGTGGTTTGCCGAATCGTCAGTTACTGGTTACGTGGCGAGGGCGATCATCTCTGATCCGAGATAGTAATAAATGCAAATCCAGCAGTTGGATATGGGGATTCTGCCATGACAGTTCTGGTGGGTTGCAGTGGCTGGTCTTATGATGACTGGGTGGGCAGGTTCTATCCGGTGGAGGTAGCCAAGAAGAAAGGCGAATGGCTGGCTTATTACGCCCAGTTCTTCAATACGGTTGAGATCAACAGCACATTCTACCAGCCACCAGGTGAACGGCAGGTCCAGTCCTGGATCAAAAAGATCAAGGAGAGGCCTGGCGGATTCGAGTACTCGGTCAAGGTACCGGGACTGGTCACGCATCAAGCATTGGTTGATGGAGATGAGGCGAAGGCGCTTTTCTGGACCGCATCGTTTGATCAGACTTGCCTGCGGCCGCTCTCCGAAGCAGGGCTGCTGGGCGGCGTACTCTTTCAACTCTCCCCTTGCTTCAAGTGCGGTGAGCCTGCGATCAGACGGCTAGCCGGAGTGCTTGACTCGCTGGCTCCTAGTGAGTACGATCTGGCCGTGGAGTTCAGGAATAAGAGCTGGTTTGATGAGAACCAAGGCGAGATGGATCCCGATGCTCTGGAGGTTCTGAAGGAGAGGAACGTGGCAAACGTCCTGATCGATGGGCCGGGGCACCACCCAAGGAAGGAGCCAACTGCCGATCACGCCTATATACGCTTCCATGGCAGGAACTACGATATCTGGTACGGCGGAGAGAAAGAGGATGACTATCGGCTGGATCGATACGACTATCTGTATAAGGAGGACCAGCTGAAGCCTTGGGTTCCGTTCATCGAGGCGGCAGAGCTGAAGGCAGCCAAGGTAAGAGTTTACTTCAACAATCACGCACGGGCTAAGGCGGCCAAGAACGCTTTTCTCTTGATGGATATGCTGGGGATCGAGCACAAAACCAGGGAGATCCGGCTGCAAAACCAGTTCACTCTGGGGCAATATTGACGTTTCCCTTAAACTCTACGGTCGCTTAGACTAATATATAAACTTATATATGAATGAGTAATGTTAATGCGAATTTTATATTATTATGAGACGTGGTGTCATTTGATTATGAAACGAAATTGTCAAGAAATGCCCGCATTACCCGCGTTCTGCTCAAGAGTGATAGCAGTAACCGAGTTAAGGTAGGCGGGCAGTTCATTGAAGTTTACTCGCAATCTGCGGGTTGGATAGAGCAATTTTATGTTCATAACTCAATTAAATTAGGTGACAGGATTCTGGCTAAGGTTTCGGGAAATTATATGTACTTGGTTTCGGTAATATTGTGGTAGAAGCACCAGAGAAAAAGGATCAAAATCGATGTGCTGCGAGGAAATCGAAGATTTCTGAGCAGCGGGGTTGCCAAGAGGTCAAAGGCGCAGGGCTTAGGACCCTGTCGTGAAGACGTTCGCGGGTTCGACTCCCGTCCCCCGCATCCGCGTATATAGGTTTGTTATCTTTGTTTCAGAGTGGATCCTCGAGCAGCTTAGCATGGTAGGCCTTGTGTGTTGTTGGCGATAATTGTGGTGGCATCCCATTATCGCAAAATAGATCCCATATTATGATGTCCCTGTAATCAATCGTATCCAATTGATGATCATGCTGGGCAGCAGCCTGACGTATCCGATTACTGGAATCCTCATACGTGCTACACCTATTACCCAATCTTTGCTTACGGGAGTTAGGTAGCTTATTCCATCGCCTACTAATGTCTCATTATTCATTTGATAAAGCAGTAGGCCAGTTTCTCTGTCGAGGAATATAGAATCTCCACCAACCGGGATGATATGGTCCTTGCGCTCTCTGAGATACTGCATGTCGGCGAAGCCCAAAATATTGCCGGCCTGCTGATCTATCACCTCGTTATTATCTCCTTTCGTTATATATCCGGAAAAAGGCGCTACAGGGCCTCCCTCCCACATTGGCTCGCCCATCTCCACCCAGCGTATGGCTCTATGTATTATGGGAGTCGCCTTTTCGTTCTTGACAGACTTGCCCAGAATAGTCATCAATTGGTCCAGTGGGTTCAAGCACTGTTTGCCGTATGGCCGATAGAGTATGACATCTCCCGACACATTGAATGTTTTATACCCTCTGCCTTCCGCATCCTCCAATGGAACTATCTGAGTTCTGGATGCGCCCTGTACTATGATTATATCTCCAATGTTCATATTCGGCAGCATACTCCCGGACTCCACAACCACCATGGGCTGCCAAGTTCCCAAGGCAAGCTGTGAAGCGATGGATACTGCGGACACAGCCACGACGATGAATATCAGATCCTCAACGAATTTAGGCAAGTCAGGCTTGCTTTTTAGCATATCCTTTAATTTATTCATATTAAATAGCATATCACCAATCATAGTACTACTTTATCTTATATATTTGTTTTGATACTCGCGCTTTGGCGGCCACTCTATAGCCATTTTTTCATCTCATGAGTTGGCCAGACATCTCTCAAAGTTCGATATTTTCTGGATATTTATTTTAGAATTAATTCTAAGCTCGCGGCATCGGTTCGATGCCAGGTGCCTCTATAGTTATGGCCCCAAGATTATTACTAAGTATTTTTATAATAGATTTATTTATTAATAAGTATTACTTATTTTCAGAAAAGTATTTATACGATTGAACATATAACTACTATTCGTGGGGGATTTGTATTGAAGATACTGAATATTGCGCCTACAATTCTGGATATTATAGATAGTCACTATGTTCCGATTGGCATGGGTGCTTTGCGCGATAGCCCGCCCTATGGATTTTACTTACTTTCTGGCATTTTAAAAGCAGCTGGCCATGATGTAGTATTAGCGGATCTAATTGCGCAAGGTACGCGAAGCATAACGCATTATCGTTCCGATATTGAGGATTGCTCATTGGTTGCTATTGGAGCTACTTCATTATCTTGGCCTTCTGCAGTCGATCTAATTAACCAGATTCGACGAATTCGAAAAGATGCTCCAATTGTATTGGGTGGCATTCATCCTACAATGTTTGATCGATATATATTAAATACGTTTCCTGTTCAATATATTATACGTGGTGAAGGTGAGATTGCATTGCCATCTCTTTGCAGAGCATTGGAATGGGAAAAGAATCTGAATGAAGTGCCAAATTTATCTTGGCGTACACCTAAGGGCGAAATCATCCGGAATCCTATAGCCCCACTTATTACGGGGGAGATGCTGGATTCATTTGCATTACCGGATTATTCGGAGCTACCGCCCAATGTATATAATTCATTAGCCATCGAGTCCTCGCGTGGTTGCGCTTTTGATTGTTCCTTTTGCAGCACCTCCTATCGAACAACCTGGCGTTCAATTCCAGCAGAGAATTTTGTTAACCGCCTTGAATGTATTATGGAGCACCTGGATAAGTCGATCAATAGAACGATCCATATCGTTGATGATGAATTTTCTATGAATCCAAAGCGGGCTGCAGAAATCGGAAGAATAATCCGTAGTAGAGGTCTTAATCCGCGACTAATCTATGATTGCAGAGCTACAGATGTACTTTCAGATGGATTCATAGATAATATTGCTGAATTTACCGAGTTTGGCCTGATAGGAGCAGAATGCGGATATGATGAAGGCCTCAAGCTTATCGGAAAAGGTACAACCTGTCAAATAATAGAGGATGCAGCTCGAAAACTTAACGAATATGAAATTTGCGGACGCATGGATTTTTCTTTCATTATCGGCTTGCCTTGGGAATCTCGAATCGATGTTGAAAGAACTATTCGATTTGCATTAACTTTGAATAATACGTATAATGCCCGCATATTGCTGCAATGGTATTGTCAATTGCCGGGTTCGCGCCTTTGGGATGATGCTTACAAGAAACAGATAGTTAATGAAACTATGTACGATAATTATGGTTTCTTTCGCGATTTGTATTTATTTAGGACTGGTGTAAATCTAACTCCACAAGAGATCTGGGAACTCGTGGATATGATGGCTCAATTAAAGCTGGTCGCTGACTATTACTATCCGCATCAAGAAGTTATCCGATATGGTGTTCCTCAACCAATAATTACATATTTTCCTCGAGATTTTTTATCTGAAGAAGATACAGGACTGCCTAGTTTGCGCCAGGTATCTCACCCAGAACTGATAAGCCATACAAATGATAGAGGATTTCGAGCAACCCCTCAATTTGGACCTTGATTTAAATAGTATTTATAAAGCATTGCCCAAAATTGGCGGTTAATCGAAATCCTCGATAATGTTTAATGGATCATAGATTGTTGTAATATGTTTTTAATAATATATTACGGGGTGAAAATATGGAAGGAAGCATTAGAAAATTGATGACAGAAAGAAGAATGGATAAAGACACGTATAGGAAAATTACGAAAAGAATACTAGATGACGCCCAATTTAGACACCAGTTTAAGAAGCATCCGCTTGAAACTCTATCGACTATTGGCATAAAGCCCGATGAAGATATATATAAAAGATTTGAAGGCAAGACCTTCTCCGAAGCGACGAGAGAACCAGGACAAGTTGCTTATATGAGTGTTGTCCATGTAACTGCTGCTGTGGGGGTCTATGTTGTGGTTAATACAGCGAGCAATACAAGTGGGAGGAATATCACAAGGTGTTCTGCAGAAGAAACGATATGTCCGGAAATCAGCATTTAACCTAATCTCTTTCAACGTAACATCTAATTAGCGCACGCAAAGAGATCTTGGCTCTTCGCTGTTCTGTGTAACTGACATCAAGATACAATGATGCGAGTTCAAATATCGGGAATCGGATTATCTAATACATGCGGGATTACAGTCAAGTTGGTCAGGATGACGGGAATTGCATCTGGATAATTCCGCTCTCAAACACCCGCAGAATTCAGCGAGGGGCCTATTATTAGCACTCTTTGATAATGAACGCCCAGCGTACCAACTGGGTAGTGTAGGAGACTTTCAGTAATTTATTCTTGACTTATATCCAGTTAAAGCTGCTATTATTTTTGCAATTTTTGATACTTTCTCTAGAATTTGTCTATAGCATTGTTCTTTTTGAAGGCAGCTGCCAAAGGCAGCGTAACAGATTTTCTGTAATTTGATAATATGAAAGATTATAGGCCCTGGATCCCATCATGTCTTGAGCAAACCAGAGGGAACAAGGCCATGATACCTACCTATCTCATGGAAGATTACCTTATCGATCAGAATGACGGGTTGAAGAAGCTTCTGACTTAGTTCTCGAACCTGGTTATGCAGCTGGAAGCGATGCAACAGGCAGGAGCAGAGCCGTATCAACGAGCCGAATCCCGGAAGGCTCATAGGAACGGGTACAAGGAGAGGTCGTTAAAGACGCGTTGTGGCGAGGTTACACTCAAGAAACCACAGTTTCGGGGTATTTCATTCGAGACCAAGGTCTTTGACAGATATTCGCGTGTGGAGAAAGCTCTGGTCAATGCAGTAATCGAATCGTATCTTCAAGGCGTCTCAACCAGGCGGATAAAGGATATCGTCTCCCAACTGGGCATTGTGGATCTATCGGCTTCTAGCGTTTCTCGGATAGGCAAGGAACTCGATGAAAAAGTTGAAGAGTTTCTCAAGAGGCTGATAGAGCACGTTTTTCCTATCTCTTTGTCGATGCCAGCTATTTCAAGGTCAGAGAGGAATCAAGATACGTTACTAAGGCGTTTCTGGTTGTAACCGGGATCATAGACGACGGTTATCGTGAGGTTCTGGGAGCAAGGATAGCCGATGTCGAGGATGAGCTTTTCTGGTCCGGATTATTCCAGGAATTGATTGACAGAGGATTGGCGGGAGTCAAGCTCGTAACATC
>Ga0116187_1001383_pt1 | contig 25807 bp, 23 predicted proteins | sample AD_JPNNA6_MetaG_FD_89755 | JGI IMG/M metagenome (GOLD analysis project Ga0116187, IMG submission 89755) | Active sludge microbial communities of municipal wastewater-treating anaerobic digesters from Japan - AD_JPNNA6_MetaG | ecosystem: Engineered > Bioreactor > Anaerobic > Digestate | place... | reverse complement strand
ATAAAAATGGAATAAAAAAAGGGTAATTCTTATTACCCTTTAGCTTGTTTGTTTCTTGCTTGAATTTCTTTGATTACTTCAATCACCAACCCTTTTATCATTTCTTTATTCTCATGCAGTACTTCTTTTATCCTTTCCACCGCATACATTTCAATGATAGTATCTCTAAAAGCTTCTTGAATTATTGGTTCTAAGCTTTCTGCAAGATAGCCATTCACCGCTTTTTTAATATTTTCATTAATAAACGTTTCATTAATCTGGACTGGTTGTTGTGCATATCCCTGTGGGGGTTGATTTCTCATCGGTGCACCAACTGTTGGAGCATTTATATATTGCTGCATTGATTCAGCCAATGTCTGATTTTTAGATTGAAAATCACGATACATCTGGTCATCTCTTTCAGGCATCATGTCAACTTCAGCTATTTCATTAATAGCTTGTGGATGCTGTGGTGCTTGTCTTGGCACTGTACGTGGAGCGTTCATTTTCGGTGTTTCGCCTTTCTTTTCAGCCACCTTAATGTCAACAGTTTTAACTAAATTTGTTGACGCAGTTTCTCTGCCTGAACGATACGCTTCAAGTAAGCCGTTTAAGAAAACATCTCTTGGTGCAACACCAGCACCAACATTTTCACCCAAAGAAGAAGGTGTCATGTTTCTTTGCTTTTTACGAGTATTAATTTCGTCTTTGAGCTTATTTAAATTAGGTTTTTCTGCCATTTTATAAAATTTTATTAATTTTTATAATAAATACTCTATTGTTTGAAAAAAGTCTTTCTTTCAAACGGAATTGTCGGTAATTCTGTCTCTTTTACAACACTTTTATTTAATTCACCCTGTGTTTTATTTAAAGTGTCTTTAAAGAATCTGTCATCGGCAGGTGCAGTTCCTTTTACAAGTGTATCATACAAGTTAGGCAAACTACCAACAATTGCAGTATCTGGAATTCTTTCTCTGTCTTTATCTTTTATATCAATCAACTGGAAATTATTTTTATCGTCAATTACAACCAACAAATTACCACGATTTTTCTTATACACATTACTTGCAATATCACGCAATTTTTTGACATCATCTGCTGTAATTTTTCTCTTTGCCTTATTACCACGTCTAATGCTGTCCCATTTTTGTCTGCGCATATCACCCCTTGGCACTTCCTGACCACGGAATTCCTTATCGTATTTATAGTCGAAATCAGGTTCTTTTTTTGTTGAAACATAAGCAACAATACCACTCATGTCCGCATCACCACCTTCATGATATCCAGTTGGTATCATTACCAAATTGTTTTCATCATGAAACCTTTTTCCTGTTGGATAGACTTTTGATATCTTATCGACACGAAACATTCTCCAACCGGGTTTTGCGCCCTGTTCATCAGTCCAATAATCATGTTGAAAACTGTCTCTACGTGTCGGTCTGTTCTCAAAATCAGAGCTATTTTTTGGATTGTCCTGCCATGCCCTTAAAACAAGATTACCTGCTTTTGATGTACCAAGAACATATGGTCTTATTGTGCGATATCCCATCTTATTGGAATCATCGCCAGTATAGTAAATATAAAGGTATTCATGCTTTTGAATAGCATCAATAATAGGTTGCTCTCCCACACCTTCATTTAAAAGTGTACGAAACAACCTAATACCTTCACGTAATATTTTGTTCTCAAATTGCATTATGCTGTGGCATCGTTATATTCTCTGTTTCTATTGAATTTGTTTCTTGCCATTGATTTCTCTCTGGTTTTGATATCTGTTGCACCACCAACCTGACCATTCATTTCACCTTTACCGTTTTCATCACCAGTTGATAACGCATCGGGATGTCCAACTTCATATTTATCGTTTTCATCGTAGTCGTTTCTGGCGATTGCTTTTTTCCTGAACGGTAAGCTAACATCTTCTAATCTACTCATTGTTTTGTGTTTTAATTTAAATATTATTTTTTATAAATACCTACTCATCGTAATTTTTAAATGTGAGCACAATATACTCCATTAAATGTGGAACAGTATCCAAAAATTTAATTTCTTCTGCACCAAACCATCCATATTTTGTATTCTCACCATTTAATGTCACATCAGTCGGTTCACCATCGTATCTACAAGCAAATAAGTGCTCAATGCTGTCTTTATGTCTTTGTATTGTGAATGCATCGACCAACTTTTCAACTTCCAAACCAGTTTCCTCTTTTATTTCTCTCTTGCACGCCTTTTCAGGTGTTTCACCCTTTTCTATTCCACCACCGACAAGTGCCCATTTGTTTGGTTGCCACATTTTTGGCTCATCAGCACGCTTTAATAGTAATATCTTATTGTCATTATTTACAATTACTGCAACTGCGTTTTTTTTTAAATCTTCTTTCGCTTCCGTTAATCTCGGTGTTTGATATGGTTTTAATTCTGAATTTGGATTTGTGTTGATGTCCTGTCTTAATTGTTTTGACCTTTCAACGCCACTTCTTTCTGAATTTAAAGTTCTTTCAACAAAATCTTTCATTAATTTACCACCAGCAAGTTCATATTCTGCACTACTTTGTGTTTGTGGATTAAAGTAATCAAAATAGTTCTTCAATCTTTTGAGTTCTTGGTATGTTAAATGACCGTTTTTAACGATAAATTTAGCTCGTTTAACACCATTTCCCTGTGGGGTGGATACAAGTACCGACTGAATGTGACTTAACACGGCAGAGGGCACAGAATACGTTTTATTGTATAATTCCTGATTAGCCATTATCTCTTTCCAACAAATTTATTAACTTATCAATTGCTTGTTTATCAAATTTTTTATTGATTAAACCAGCAATCTTTTCAACTTGTTTATTTTGCACTTCTTTGTCTTCGCCTTTATTGGAAATTTCATCCTCATTTTTTTTATCTATCATTTTGTCTTCAGCAACAGCACCCTCATCAATTTGTTTGGGTTCTTCAAATGCTTTTTCAAAATGTTTCTGAACTAAATCGGCAACCTTTCTTGCCCACTCAAAATCCATTTTTTTCCTATCTTCAGGTTGACTTTCAAAATCATGCTCAGAATGCATTCTGAAATCTGATTTTAATTTATTGGGATTGCGATAATAATACTCTAAGGTTTCCATGTATTTGTCATACATTAACTTAGCTAAGTCATTTATAAATTCCTGTTGACCTTTATTATATTCTTTGCCCTCAAAAAATGGCAACAAGGTAAATCCAAAGCGACCAAGCATGTCATATCTAAAAGGCTGCGTACCAACCTTCACGTTATAATCAGTAGTATTATTTGCTTGAGTTTCTTTATCTGCGCCAGTTTCTGGAACATCATTTTTTCCAATCAAATCACCGTTTGAATCAATAACCTCAAACAATTCTTTCTTTTTTATTTTCATGTCGGCATATTTTAATATAAATACTTATCAATGCGTTAATCATCATCGCCATCTTCACTCATGCTATTAAAATATTCCGATTCCGGGTCGAATTGCTCGTCAGCTTCTGCTTCCAACGCACCTTCTTGTTCGTTAACAAAATCATCAAATGCTTCAGCCAATTTTGGAACTTCTTTAAATAAAACATCCATCGAAAACTTATCAGGAATGCCATGCTTTTTCTTGAAAGTTTCGAAATATGCACTTCTCTTTTTTGCCTGTGCTTCCAAATATAAATCTTTATCTGATTTACTTACAAGTTCGGACATTTCAAGTTCTTTCAGTTTCTTTTCCTGCTCTTCTCTTTTCCTATCAAGCTCTAATTCAATTTCACTTTTCGGAACTTGTACATCCGGTCTAACTATTTCAATGAATGTACCATTAAATGCGCCCACATGATATGAACTACCATCTTTAATTAAAACCAAATCACCCTTTTCATATTGTGAATTGATTGATTTAATACGTGGCTTATTGATTGCAGTCATTTTTTCATTAAGGAAATTCAACGCATTTTCATATATTTCAAAATATACCTTATCGTCATCATACATTTTAAAACCATCCCATACTAATCTTGGGTCATATCCGGTTTTATTCCAGAAACCAACTTCCAATTCTTCAAGATACATTGAACTATCAAAATCGTCTTCATTGAAGTTTCTCAATTCTAAATCATATGATGTGAAACTACCTTTAACGAGATTACCTTCCTTATCAAGTTTAACGAGTATTTTCTTACGTATCTCTGGGTCAAAGCCAACCAAAAGTGTTTCAACTCTCTTATTAAAAGCATCCAAATACTTTTCATAGTTATATTCACCAGTCATATTTGGATTTTCTTGTAAATCTTCATTACTGATTAGCTTACAACGTAATAAAACAGTACCATCGGCTTCTTTTTTTGCATCACCATGTGATTTCTTTGTACCAGTATTGACGTAATAAACAACACTATCCAATTCAGGTTCAGGTGGCATATAATTCGCAACTAATTTTACCTTATCTTCCGGTTTTAAACTATCTTCAGATTTCAATATAACCAGTTCATTTTTATGTTTTTGGAACAACTGTTCGGCAACTTCTTCACGCTGACGTTTAAGCAATTCCATATGTGCTTGCATACCCTTTTCCCTACCATTCTTATCGTTACCTCTTTTCATGTATGCATTAATACTCACCTTAACTTTACTCTTACTTGCAATTTTCTTTAAAGGAATTTGCATATAACGAATATTGTCACAATAGTCATAATAGTAGTCAACAAATTCTTTACCCTGACCATGAAGAATCATATTCAAACCCTTATCAATGAATTCTTCAATATATTCGGGCATTATCTTTGACTTGATTGTGTTTCCTGTCAGCTTAATCTTTTCTTTCATCTCCCCGGTTTTCTTATCCTTGGCAAGTGAAAGTGTTGCGTAGTTAATACGTGAAAGGTTAAGGCATGAAATTGATTCGCCATCATCATCCACTGACATAAATGGTGGTTTCATTTCTTCCTTATTATACTTGGCGATAAGTGCTTTAATACCCTTTTGACCATCATATTGCCACATATCCTCAATCAATCCTTCAGTTTCACCCTCAAATACGCCCTCATTGGTGATTCTAATCTTTGTTTTTTCTGGGAAGTGGAAGTTAATACCGTCAGTAACAGCAAGTAATGCAACACATCCAAATTTACTAAACCATGTTATTGCATGACGTAAATGTAGCCTACCAGTACAAGTAATACGAGCAGCACAAACGTTATCTGACCAGTTAAATGATATTGCAGAACCCAATGCACCGAACAACGAGTTGTTCAAGATTTTTATAGGTAACTGTTTTATTTTAAACATTGCAATGTTGGCAACCGTCAGTTCCTTATTTAAGTATTTGACGTGTGTTTCAGGGTCGATTTCCCTCAAAAGAGAAACCTCTTCTTTGTTCAATTCAGTGCTATTTGCCAGCTTCTTATATATGTTACGAGTGGTTGTTAAATACAAGAGCATTTTCTTTATAACACCCGTAATATCGAAGATTGGGAAAACATTGTCTGTAAGCTGAATCATAGGATAAAGAGAAGCATAGTCAATTTTTATAATTCTCTTTGTGTATCCGGTTTTATAACATCTTGCCAAGCCACCTGAAAATCTTTCAGTTTTATCGCACACCGGAATTGCTAAATCATTTTCATAACTCCATGCTGTCATAAGCAAGTTCCATATGGCTGCAGTACCCATAGTACAAACACGTTGATATGTGGTGGGAACAATTTTAGCCAACATAAATGATGATTGATTGTACAATTCATCAACCTGTTCTGTTTCCCAAAGGTCATCGAGAAGATATTGTTTTACAAGCCTTTTACCACCAATAAATGATGTCATGCCATTTGGAAGTGCTTCTTTCTTAAACCACTCATAGAAATTAGGTGTCCCATCGAGATAATTTTTTCTTGTCCTCTTATACTCATCTTCACCAAACTTATCTTTGTTTGCTTGAAGTATGTGTAATTTCTTGGTGACTTCTTGATATTCGTCAGGCACTTGAATATATTCATTCTTATCGTTTATCATGAACATTTTATTTTCATGATAATACCTACCAATTGAAAAATCTTCGCCTTTAATGTAAGTTCTGTTTGGTTTTGCAACTTTTTCGTGTTTTGCAATATATTTCAAACCAGTTGCTTTGACTTCGGTATTAACTGCTGCAGTTTTCTTTGCTGCATGTAGAATATCTATGATTGAATATCCCCACATTTCAGTTGCAGTATACTTATCAGCAGTGTTACCATATTTAACAGAAGTGTTTCCTCTTCTTTTTATTTGACTTCCTTTTTTAAGACCCATCGGAATCTTGGTCAAATCCATATTCAAAAGCTTTGCCCTGCCAAGAAGGAACTCAAAGTCAAACATTTCTGAGTTATACCCGGAAATAACCGCAGGTTTCAGATAATCAATTAAATTGAAAAAATCCTGAATTAACTTGATTTCGGCTTCATCATCGTTCAGCTTTTCAGCTTCGAGTATTGTTTCAAATCCCCTGTTATCCCTAACACCAATTAAGAAAACCCTACCAATTTGAAATCTCAATGCAGTTGTTTCAATGTCAAATGTTACTTTATGAACATTTTTATATTCTTCATATCCCTTATACAACCTTGTGCGATTAGATATGAAAAATTGCTCAGTAACCCTTGGAGCGTAAAATAAATCACGATATAAAAAGACATAATCACCCTTTTTATCTTTAATGAACCTGTCTTCATTGTCTTTAGCTTTTTCATACGGGTCAATACCGCCATCTTTCAAATAATTCATAATTGAATTATACGAATAACGGCTTGTTAACTTATAACAATAACCATCGACAAGTCTTTTTTGATTTCCAGTTTTTAATTTGGTGATTGTAACACCATATTTAACCCTTTTACTTTCTTTCATAGTATCTGACTTGCCAGCATATAATTCAATATTATGCTTCGACAAATCCTTCATATACATAAATGGTTCGTATGTTGCTTTAATAATTTTAGGTTCTTTACCCGGTTCATGAATAACACATTCCGCAACATTAGTTGTTGGGTCTGTTTCCACATTCACTAAGTACTTTAAGTCATTGTTGTATCCTTCAAGAAAGGCTTTAATTTCCCCTAAAATTTCTAATTTGTTTAACTCCATGATTTATTTTTTATGTTTTTCTTTTATTTTTTGTATTACTTCCGTTAATACCGATTCAGTTACATTTGATTTATAATCTTCATTGTCAATAACTTTGACAATTTCTTTCCGTTTGCTTTCGATTGATGAATAAACATAGTCATCAATAGTGTCCGGGAATATTGCCGGATATATGTTAACCACATCCTTTTGTCCGATACGATGCAACCTGTCACTCACTTGGTCATAGTCACCGACTGAATAAGGTAGAGTGATAATGAATAGTTTGCTTGCTGCAGTAAGTGTCAATCCATAACCACAAGTCTGAATACTACCTAAAAATACTTTTAAGTCACTTTTTGGGTCTTGGAATTTCTTAACAATATCTGCTCTTTCCTCATCTCCTTGGTCGCCAGTATGAAGTGCTGCCACGTCACCAAGTTTTTCTTTTAATTGATATAGCGCATCCTTGAAAAAATCAACTATTACCACTTTCTCACCAGTTTCAAGAATGTTTTCAACAAGTTCGATAATGTGTTTAACCTTCAATGAAGCAGTATATTGCCTTAAACGGAGCATTATTGTTAGTGGATTACGTGTCGGATGTTCAAGAAACTCATTTGCTACACCAGCTTCAATTTCATTGTAAACTGCAAACTCACGCTCATCCATTTCAAGAATTAATCGCTGATATATTTTATCTGGTAAATCAGTCAATACTTCGAACTTTCTCTTTCTATGAGTATATGGCGCAATTTTATGATAAAGTTCTTCCAATTTTTGTTCTGCACTATCTGTAATGTATCCCCAACCACCATTATAATCATACGACATACCACAATAGTATTCATAAAAATTCTTTTTTGTTGGAAAATCTGTAGGTGAAATTTGATTTAAAACTGTGTATAACTCAAATGCTCTGTTTGGTGCAGGTGTACCCGATAAGAAAATCTTACTTATCTTATCACCATTAAATATTGATTTATTGAAAGTTCTTTTAAAATTCTTATATGTATTTGCCTTGGTGTTCTTTAATTTTTGAGATTCGTCACAAATAACAGCATCGATTCTATCAATTTTTAACTTTTTCCATTTTGCCAAGAATTTCTGTTGATTACTTGAATTAAAATAGTCATAATTCACTATGACATATTTTGCATGCTCAACATCACATTTATTCTTTTTTGAATTCACAACATAATATGTGCTTTTTGTGAATTTTTCAACCTCATTGGCATAGTTGTACTTTAGTGAATTGGGTGTAATAACAATAACCTTTTCAAAACCATTCATTTCGACATAAAGTATTGAAGATAAGGTATTGTGTGTTAATATGCAATGGTCAGTAGCGTATAAATGGTCATGAGAATCAATTAAAATACATTGTGCCTCTTTTTTCCCAACATATTTTATTTCTAAAATCGCTCTATTTGGTGGATATTTTGTTGGTGCAACAAATGTTTCAATTTTTCTTTTTAATTTGAAGGGTATAAAATTGGATGGTAATTTAATATGTAATCTCCAATACATCCTTTTCTCACCATTATATTTAATCCACTTTTCATGAAGTCTACCAATACCGCCTAATGATTGTACAATAAATTGTACATCTTCAATTAACTGTCTTGATGCTAATGTTAATTCAACAATTCCATCCCTACGTGAATGTCCGTCTGTATCTAAAATGCCTTGTAACAAATCTAATCTTTGTTCGATTGAGGCAAACTTAAAGATATTTGGGATGAATTTAGAATGTGAGCCACATCCCTTCAAATTATAAAATTTTAGTGCTTGATTTATGTAATTATTTTTCCCGTCAGCAGTTAAATAATAATCCTTCTCTGATTTTCCATTAATCACCATATTATGATTAGCTGGGAGTCTTATGGCAATTTCATCAATTATTTCTTTATCGAGAGAAGAAAATCCAATACCATCCCTAACAGTAATACCGCCATCACCCAATAAACACCCTAATACATATGGGTCGATTTTTAAATCCCTTTCTTCAAATTCAACAGGCTTTATTATTGGAATATACCATTTATTATTGCCATTATCAAATTTCAAACCCCCATCCATAATTTCACGAAGAGTTTTTGTCATAAAAGGATTTTTACGCCAATTACGAACATATGTATTCACATTCCAAAGATGTTCATCACAGCATTCTACCGATGTTCCATCACTAAAACAAACCTCGTAAATATCTTTAACTCCTTGTGGATATACGCCCAAAACCTTTTTCGGCTTACCATCACTACCAATTACAAAATCATTCACTTTAACATCGCCCATTCTAATCCAACCATTTGATGTGAGTAATTTAGAGTCGAGAGGTTCTGCTTTACCCAATCCCATTTCATGTGAAATTAACGTACTTTTTGTGACATTCATGAACATAGCTGCCACAATTTGGTGCGGATATAACTTTATACCCTCATTAAGCAGTGCGTGTAGCTTATCGGAATATTGTACGTAGCTTTCTTCAAGTTCTTTTTTATATTGTACCCAATGCTCCTTTTTAACATTCAGGTCAGCAATGAATTTACGCTTTTCTGCTTCAGCAATTTCAATTTTTTTGATTTGTGCAATAAAAACTTTACGGCTATCTTCAGTGCCAAAATCAAAATGTATTTTGTTCGAACCTTTGTATTGCTTAATTAATGCGAATAATGATGGCGTAGTAATTTCCCATGCCCTAACCAATCCGCTCCATTTACGAGTTTCTTCCGGTAAGGCTTTAATCCTCTCAACCAACTGATTGTTAATTGGGAAACTTACATAATATGCCAATCTCTTCGAGATTCTTTCACAGCGCACAACAAAAACTGGCTGTTGCACACGTGGAAAATCATTTTCAGCCATATCCACCAAGTGTAACTTCTCTGTCTAATTCCTGACCACAAATATCACAAACCGTGATTTTTATAAACTGCTCTCTGTCATAATAACTTCCACCGATATAATCATCTTTCCGGCTTTTTTTACTATGAGTACAAACTTTTGGAAGTTCTTCCAAACATCGTTCAATTTCGACTGCAACCTTATCTCTTTTTCTATATAAGGGAGTTAATTGAATTTCTATCTCCAATTCACCTTTTTTCTGTCTCAATCGCTCAATTTTTCTTAAAAGAACCAATGCTTGACCGTTTTCCTGCTCAATAAGCTTCATATCTTTGCTGTTTATTCATGCAAAGGTACATAAAAAAAGTAAAATGTCAATGATTTTTCAGAAATAGCATATTTTAATCTTGAGTTTGTACTTCTCGGCTAAGTCAATCATGTGCTTCGTCCCTTTGCTTTCCCCATCCCAAAAAGCTATTAGTGCATTCGCATATTTTGCCATTTCTTCATTGCGAATGAAACCCGCAGCTTTTCCATGCATGTCCCAATTTGCTGGAAACCTTGCTATTTTATGTCCATGTTCTTGTGCATACTTTTCACCAAGCTTATCAGCACCCATAGCAGTGCCACTCACAATCTCAATTTCTTTTTGATTTTGTAGCATATAATCACAAACAGAGCAAAGTCTGTCGTAATCCTTGAAGGTTCTACCCCCTGCTATAATAACACGAAACATTGCATAAGAATATTATGCAAATATAGTAAAAATTTTGGATTTACAGTGGTTTACCACAATTTTATTTATTAGAAAATCAAATTTAAAGTATTTATCGTAAAAATATTATGAAATCTGGAATTTATTTAATTGGAAATATTATTAACGATAAAAAATACATTGGAAGTGCAAAGAATATCAATAAAAGATGGTATCAGCATAAATATGCTCTTAATAATAACACTCACGATAATTCATGTTTACAAAATGCATGGAATAAATATGGTGAAAATAATTTCAAATTTACTATAATTGAAGAAGTAGTACCAGAAAATTTACTTCAACGTGAACAATACTATATTAATCTATATCAAGCGTGTGATAAAAAACATGGGTATAACTTATTACCAACAGCAGGAAATTCATTGGGGTTTAAATTTTCAAAAGAAAGCAAATATAAAATGAGTATTGCTAAAAAGAATAAGCCATCGTCAAGAAAAAACTATGTTATGTCTGAAGAAACCAAAAGAAAAATTAGTAAAGCGAATGAAATTAGTCAACTTGGAAGAAAACATAGCGAAGAAACCAAAGAAAAAATGAGAAAACCACATGGTGCTATGTCAGATATAACAAAGAAAAAAATAAGTGATTGGAGATTAGGACTTGTTCCTTCGGAAAAGAATGGTCAAATGATGATAAAAAAAGAAAAGGTTGTAAAGAAAAAAATTAAAAATAATATAAATAAAAATAGGGGTGAGAATAATGGAATGTCAATTACTACTGAAAATGAAGTTATTGCAATACGAAACGATTTTAAAACTGGTGCTTCTATTTCCGATTTACAAATAAAATACAATAGAAATTATATGTTTATATATAAAATAGTTAAAAGATTACGATGGAATTGGTTAGATGAGAGTCGTCTTAGTAATTGAATCAGATATAATTATATTAATCTGACCATTAACGGGTAGTTTTATTTTTCCACATCCACCCTCATTTTCTGATGGAATGAAATCAATGACAAATTCACCCAAATATCTTCCAGCAATCTTAGTGTCTTTCAATTTAAATCTATAAACAAGAGTATATTTAACTTCATCGGGATAATCTGGTCTATCAGTATTAATAACAAGACTTGCGGGAACATTGGCAATACGATATAATCCAGTATCCGCATCCATCATTGAAAATGTTACTGCAACGTTTTCTAACATTACATCCGAAATATCATATTTCTCCCTTACCCTTTGAATGAGAGGATATTTCAATTCAGGAAGAGTACTATCCTTTTTGATGAAAAAATTATTAATATTGAATGTTGAATAATCCATTAACCAATTTCTCCGTTTTCTTTCTTTATTTGTAATGTTAATTCTTCCCTGTTACCGCCAATTGCCTTAACTCTTTCTTTTATTGTAACAGCAACACCATCACCAATTAAACCAAGCGTAACCGCATCAATATAACCAAATTCATGCCCACTAATTTCATTATAAAACCTGAAAAATACATATGAACATAAAATAGTTGTCAAATATCTGCGCCAATTATCCTTGAACCAAAATTTCCAACTCCATTTTTTCGGTGTGTTCGGACTTGTAATGTCACGACCAGTTACCTCAGTTAATCCATAAATTAAATAACCAATTACAAAGAACCAACCATATGTAAATAATTGAATCCAAGTAAAATCCCCAAATATTATTTTCAAAAATTCATCCATGTCATTTCATTTTAATTACTATTATATTTATCATAAATACCTTCAAGCATAACATTTTTTATTGCCTGAATTAACATTTCCCATGTACCTTGGGTTAATGTATATCCTTTTTCCCTTAAACCATTATTTGTATATATACCAGTCGAATCAATATAATTTATGATTCCATCACGATTATCACCCGCTTCTGTTCCAAGCAAACCTAATTCATTTAACTGTGTTACTAACGATAATACCGTTGCATCACCAAATAAGTCTTCACAATCATGGAATGATAAAAATAATGGCACAACAAATTTAACATAATACCATCTTTGTAAACATGCTGACATAACTCCCTTATGATGTTTATGCCATTCTTGAAGCAAATATAATTGTGCTTGCTGTTGCGACATTCCCTTTTCTGTTATCAAATAAATAACAGCATCCATACCATCTTCATATGAATAGTATTGAATGGCAAGGTCTTTTTCAGCATTAGTTAAACCACTCCACCTTTTTTCAATACAAATATCTTTTATTGCACTTTTACATACAAGATAATCATTAACAACTGAACACCCAAGATGATTCCAATGTTCAATTGAACTAATATCAACATACCCACTTGGAATAGTTTCACCTGAATATATTAACTTAAACGGCAAATTTCCATTTAAGTCATCTGAATGCCATTGTGACAAATCAACACCAACTGTTTGACCACTTATTTGATATGCTATTAAATATTTTTTCATAATTAACAAATTCTTTTAATTCTAACACTGGCAAATGCCATACATGCCGTATTAATACCTGCCCAATAATAAACATCAAAACAATGTGTACCTGCCGTTAATGTTATATCACGTGATAAACTAATTGCGCTATTCCATCCATTTACTTGTTGTCTTGACAAATATACTGTTCCTTGAATAGTATTATCTATTTTGAACGCTGCATGTGAACAACCATTTGATTTTGAGTTTCCATATTGAGCACTAAAATCCACTTGATATCTACCCGCAACAAATGTTGTTGGACAATAACCTAAATATAATTGACATGTTGTCGTAGTGGTGCTTGCATTGGTGGTACATTCAGAATAAAAATAACTACCCACACCCGTTATTCGAATATATGGTACGCATAATGTACAACCTGTTGAATTATATATAAATTGCGAACTACCAGTTAATGCACACGTAGTTCTATTTCCAAAAATAACTTCATTTGCATCAACACCAACAATTTTTGTCGCTCCACTAATATTAACACAAGATGCTGCAGTTACATTACCAGTAAATCTTGCAGTACCTGTTGAACACAAACAAGTGCTTGAACACACTGTTGGAGAACAAACACATGTACTACCAAGAACTATCGGAGATATTGAACATGTTGTCCCACATGTTATAGGCGATGTGACACATGTACTGCCACAAACAATTGGCGATTGAACACGAGTTGTTCCACAAGTTATGGGTGAATAAACACATGTTGAACCTGATAATATTGTACCTTTAACAGCACCACCAACCAAACACGTGCTGCCACAAGTAATAGGTGCTATTGAACATGTTGTGAATGCGCCACACGCACCACAATGAACTGGTGAACAACTACATGTCGAAGCCAAAACTATTGGCGAATAAACACATGTGCTTCCATATACTGTTGAACCCGATACTCTATTAACAGCACTTATTGCACCAAGAGAACACACCAAATTTGTTCTTACACAAGTATCAGCACACATTATCGGTGTGTGTATCCACGTTCCACCGCATACGGTTGAGCCTGAAGTTAATCCAGCAGCAGTAAAATTACCGCTCGTACTTAGACTACCAGTCATAATATCGCCACCAACATTTACAAATAATGCAGGTGCTGTTGTACCAGTATAGATATCAATACTGGTTTTTAATACTCTGGCATTAATATTCATTAAAGTAGTACCAGAATACGCTTCAAATGTCAAATACTTTACATAATCATCCGGTGTTGGTGGTAATGTTGTTTCTTCAACATATTGTTCAACATATTGTTCTGGACTATGCACAATAGTACCACCGCTCTCCATAAATAAGTAAAGGGGTTGTGTTTCGGGGATTAAAATATCATAATACAATTCCCCTGTGTTTGGTGGTAAAGGGGCAAACGAATTGTCGCCCCTACATATCACCGTATTATTTAGTGTCGTACAATATAAGTAATACTGTGCTGCCATTCTTATTTATTATGTCAATTTATTTATTGTTAAATAGACTGAACCACTAACCAAATTCACAGTTCCAGTATTACCAATTCTGAACGCTGCTAAGTCTAATTTATCGCCAGCAGCAAACGTTAATACCACAGGTGGTAATGACAATTCACCACTTGTGTTTGGTCCTACAATCATAGCTGCTGTTGCTGTTATTGGAAGAGTAGCTGCGTTATTTTTTATTAAATAACCACCCACACTGTGTGTTTGATTCGCAGCACTATTTTTTAATGTCACATGATATTGAATTTCATACGTACCTGCCAAATCAATCCAAACACTTGAACCACCTGTCCACGTATAAATATCTGTTTCATATGGGTCGGCACTGTGCCATATTATTGATGTTGCAGCAACTGTATTCACATTAGAAGTACCTGTTGAAACTAACTGGATTTTCTTGTCTTTGTTCTTTGTAGAAGCTGTATAGCCAGTGAATATTGCAGTATCTAATTTACTATTGATTTCACTTGCAGTGGTAGCACTATAACTTGCAAATACTGATGTATCAAGCTTCAAATCAGTCTGACCGCTCAAATAAGTTATATCGCTTTCAATTCCTTGGAGTCTGGTTTCAGTTGCACCAGTATATGATACAAACACCGAAGTATTAAGTTTTAAGTCTGTTTGACCACTTAAATAAACAATATTATCCTCAATATCCTGTAATCTACCTTCAGTAATACCAGTATAACTTGCAAAATCAGATATTGCCAACTTAGTATCTGTTTGACCCGACAAATAATCAATATCATTATTAATATTTGTTAATGCCGTGCCTAAAGTACCACTATTAATATCGACATTGAATGTTCCACCTGACCACACTAACGAATTACCGTCAAGTACACTACCATCAACATAAATTGTACTACCCGTAATTCCAATACCATGTCCAGCACTATAATGTGGACTTGCAAACAATGTGAAAGTAAGCGAAGTGACATCAATCGTAATTGGATTTGGTGTAACAAGTACCCAAAGTGAATTATGATTTGTATTACCAGTTAATACGGGTATAATGTTACCACTCGATACTTCACCACCCAGATTTCCATCAAAATCTGCAGCACGTGACCATGTACTTGCTGAAGCAATATAAATACCGTTTTCTGTGGCATCTGTTTGGTTTTTAACCAAAACTCTCATGCCATCAGTAGTTGTTATTCCATCAACTGTTTCAACACCACTTAGGTCAAGATTTTGTCCAGTTGTTGTAGCAACAGTAACTGCTGCTTTCGGTATTAAACCACCTGCAATCGCATCTGCATATCTCTTTGTAATAAGAGATTCTTCAGTAAATGTTGCACTATAATCTGCAGCATATTGTAAACCAACAGGAACAGCCCTGCTATCAGTAATTCTCAGTAATGTTTCGCTAACTTCAATCTTTGTTCTTTCAGCACCGAGATTTGTATTGCCAACTAATGATATCGTACCAGCATCACTTTCGATATTAATACCACTACCACCATCAGTGTCAATAATGCTTATACCGTCAACCGCCTGTAATGTAATGTCTTGAGTGTTTACAGTTAAACCATAGCTTAAACCACTAATTGTCGTATCTTCAGTTAATACACCACCAAGTTTAACATCCTTACTTCCAGACTTACTTAAACCATTAGTTGCTCCGGTAATATTAATGAGACTTTCATTATATAATTCAGTAACATCGTCTTCGAGATTACCAATTCTTATTTCAGTTGCACCAGTATAACTTGTGAATACAGATGTGTCAAGTTTTAAATCGGTTTGACCCGACAAATAAATAATATCATTTTCAATACCTTGCAGTCTTGTTTCAGTTGCACCAGTATAACTTGTGAATATTGATGTATCGAGTTTTGTTGCCGTTTCTGCAGTCATACCAGTCAACACCTGCCATAAATCATCTTGGTCTGAAAGTGTTCCTGTAATATTACCCCAAACGGCTGCAGAACTTGTTTGTCCACTAATAATTAAATTATCACCATCACCAAGTATTGATATGCCACCAGTACCACTAATTGATTTAAGTGTTACATTTCTTCCTGAAGTACCGCCTATTGTTGTACCTGTACCCAAATTGGTAAGTCCAGTGAGTGCAGCATTAAGAATTGGCTGTGTTGCACCAGTATATGCATTAAATGATGAAATGTCAAGCTTAGTATTTGTTACACCAGAAATATAATCAATTTCACCATAAACTTCTTGAAATTCCTGTGCAGTGTCTGCTGTAAATCCAGTAAATACTGTGATATCAAGCTTATTATCAGTTGCACCCGACAATAATTGCAAGTCTGCCCATAAATCAGTTTGATTTGAAACAGTTCCACTAATATCACCCCAATTTACAGTACTACCAGTAGGTGTTGTTGATTTAATTGTTATTGTGTTTCCATCGGTGAAAACTTGTGTACCGCCACTACCAACAAACGTGTATGTAGTAAGACCAGTTATTTCTGGTATTGAAAATCCACTATCTTCAATATTACCTTCTGCTGTAAATATTGGCACATTGCCTGTTGCTCCTGTAACCGTATCAATTTTACCTGCAGTCATACCAGTAACCTCACCATAAGTTATATAATCACTATAACCGGGTGCAGGTGCTGTTGCCTGTTCATATGCTAAAATATTTGCATCGGTATTTGGAATTACACTTGTTGGTGTAACTGCATTATCAACTCTCCACAAATAGAGCGGTTGTATCTCAGGAATTACGAAATCAGTATAATATGATGCTTCGTTTGCTCCCGGATTGTTTGTTGCACTTTCCCTTACAATTGTTGATGTATAAGTTGTGCCTGTGCTGTAAATTAAGTATCTAAATGCCATTTTGTTTTAATTTTCTATTTTATATCATTTTATGTATTTTTATCCATATTCCATTTCCAACCGTATATACCGCACCCGCAGTTCCAATTCTAAATGCCATTAATTCAACATAATCACCATCCGATAATAATTCCAGATATTCTGGCATTATATTAGTACTCGAATCGTTTGTATTGTTCAAATTAGTCGAAGTACTGCTCATCGGTGTTATGTCAATATTTCCATTTTTTCTAATAACACTACCAATATTTTTTGCACTGCCAGTGTCATTATTTACATTTAAAACATACGAAATTCCGTATAAACCAGTTTCTTTTATATAAATACGAGAACCACCCGTAAAACTTAAACTTGTTCCAGTAGTTCCTGTTGTCCATTGAATTGCTGTTGCCACAACATTATTGACATTAACACCACCAATAGTATCTCTCAATACCATTGTTTTAGGTAATGCAACACTAATTGTCGTACCGCTTATATTTATACCATACCCTGCAGTTAAAACGTCTTGCTTTCCTTGGATTAACAATAATGTTTGTCCACTATATGCATTAAATGCAGATTTACTTAAATATGTGTTCGGTAATGTTGTACCAGTAAATGTGACAAAAGTAGCCTTAGTTAAATACGTATTCGGTGCAGTTGTACCAGTATATAAATTGAACGAAACTTTTGATGCAAATTGATTTGGTGCAGTATTCCCGGTATAATCAGCGAAAGCTGAAAGATTCACCTTTGTTGCCAAATCACTAAGATATGCAATCGTACCATTTGAATTTTGAATCGTTAATTTCCTAAATGTAGTTGAACTAATCCCGGAAGTTACGAACATTACCCCCTTTGTGGTATCCGCACTATCATAAATTTGAAAATTATCTGATTTAAAGAAATCAGGAGTATCACCCAAAAATCTCCACGCAGTACCTGTTGAAAAATAAAATCCTGATGGTTTTCTATTTAACACATATGAACCACTTCCCTGTCTTACCACGTATATTTGACCAGCATACGCACTTGCAAGAGGTAATTCAGAATAAAGGTTAACTTGGGGATATGTTGAACCACTTGTGGGTGTACCACCACTCCCGCTAAAATCTCCATTGAAAAGATATATGTTACCAGTTAATAAATCTACTGTAAAAGTCGCCATTAAATATACTTTTTAATAAATACTAAAAGGATGTAATTTAGTGATGGATAGCCAATCAAATATTTATAATATAAAAAAAGGAAGTGAAAACTTCCTTTATGGAGCATATGTGTATGAATATCTATCATCCCAAACCCACTTAAATTCCTGATTTCCGTCATGTTTTGGGTCTGGTTGTGGGAAACCAAAATGCCAGACTGTGCCAACCTTCCAAATCCTTTTTATTCTCCACGTTGGCTTGCTCTGGTCAGCACGATTCCACGAGATGCCAATATAATATTCTGTCGATGTCAATTCATCAACAAGCATTACTGCATCTTTATTGCGTTCCTGTACGTTATATTCCGGTAATACATGTAATCCACCACTCATATTTTCATCAATTTATTAATAAATACTTAATATTTAAGTATAAAGTAATCGATAGCATGAATATCTTTTACTGGTACTGCTTGAGCTAACTAAAGCATTTTTCATCCAATACATCTTATTTTTTGAATCCCAAGGAGTACTACTACCAGTTCCAGTATAGTCAGTACCAGCAACGAGATTATTAACTTGCTCTTCCGTCAAATCCCAAGGACTTCCACTCCAACTACCGAGACTACCAAGTGTTTCACTCACGCCCACAACGGTATCACCAATAGAATACCAATAAAATGTAAGATATGAACCAGTAAAATTTTTTCTGTTTATAAACAAATAACAAGCAAAGCTATCTGCTCCATATAAATTTGGGTTGCCATATACTGAAAAATAATACATGCAATTATAATTTAATGTCACCCCAGATAAATTGCCTTGTAATTTAGCATTATTCAGGAACATATAATATCCACGTTTTGATAAATCAAAATCCACATCAATACAACTGCAAATATTTGTATTTGAGATACACATCCAATACGGGCACGTGTGCTTTAATCTTCCAGACAATGCAGTACAATTTAAATACAAATATGCCATATTATTAACATTCCAATTACTTGTATCTCCAGATAATTTACAATTATATTGTAAATTAAGAGTGGTAATATTTGTCGTTCCAGTAAATTTATTTGTAATGTCCTGACACATATTTGAACAATACATCTCTAAATTCGTAATTTGATTTAAATTCAACTGATTTAAATCAGAATAGACATTAGTTCTATACGTATTAAACACTCTAAGTTGACTACCTACCGTGAGATTGTTAAAACTACCTGTTATTCCAGAAAGAAAGCATAAATATAGTGAAGATAATGATTGGGTATTAAATGTTTTTGAAGTAATATCCAAATAGACATTTGGATGGGAACTAATTGATAATGTACTCACTGAATTTGGATAGGTGAAATCAGCAATGTTTCCCGATAAACAAGCACAATCCAAATAAATATTATTTATTGTGGTGCTACTAAATTTAATATTAGCGAGATTTCCCGTATATCTACCACCCCTCAACTGCACACCTGTATATCCAGTTGTAAATAAAAAGTTTTCAAGATTACCACATAAATTGGTAGCGTTTAATACTATACATCTCATTGTGCTTGAAGGAAAATTATATGTGGTTATATCTCCAGATAGTGCCGGAATGCATGTTAAGTTTATTCCATATAATTGAGTGTGTGAGTAATCTGTAGGTATACTTGTAATACCACGAGTATATGATAAGTTCAAACATCGAAAAGTACTTGGTATTCCTGAAGTAAATAAATCGCCACAAATGTTTGCCGTAGTATATCCCAGATTTTGAATGCTAAAATTGAGCATATTGGTATTGCTAATGTCCCAATTGCTGATATTACCATTTACACAACAAGTTGTTATGTCAAAACACACCATATTATCATTAAACGTCCATCCACTAAAATTTCCTTTAACATTGGATACTGGTATGTACCAATACATATTGCACATATTGCTTATATCAATAGTATCCGCACACATAGATACACCATTCACAAATTGTAGCCAACTACACACATGATTCGGATTATTGTTTACCAAACAATTAAGATTGACAGCTAAACCAGAAGGTGTGTTGTAAATACATGTTTGAACAACCGAATTCGTTGTTATATTATGTAGATTACCTGTGAGATTCATAGTACAGCATATTTTCCAACACTGAACATTCTCAAGACCACTTACTGTTCCAATGTTTCCTTGTATGCATTTATCAAATATCGGGAAATTGGTGAGTGTTTCTGGAAAATGAGCATTGGATATGTTTTGATTAAATGCTGTTTCTCTATTAAAACAAAAGCTTTTTATGTTTGGAAACTGATTTACATAACAAACCAAATTACCGCCAAAACATCCATTTGTTAATGATTGTGTTGCACACACGCATGTTACTCTATTAAGTGCGCCACAAAAATATATGTTTTTACAGCTACTTTCGGATGTACCATCAAATGATGAATATAAAAAACTTCCACTTGTAGCAGTAGTCTTCAGCACAGCAGTTGGCGTTTGATAATATACACTAACCGGATTATTCGCATCCAGTCCGGTTGAATATACGCTAAGTTGAATCCCCCCCGTTGTGTTGGTTTTTAAATATGTTTCAACAATCTGGGATTTGAATATATTATCGTCATTCTTTATTATATAATTATCATTTCTGAGCATATTTTAATTAATAAACAAAACCTTCAATTAATACGTTTGCACACAATGCAACTGATGCAGCAGTTTGCACTCTTAAATACACAGCATTACCGCAGCATGAGCCGTCACAGCACACTGCATTTGATTGAACGGGAGCGATTTCATATACTTCACGTAATAGCACATCATCAATGGTACAATTAGCGAAAATGTTATTATATGACAACGAAGCATTTGTACAACTATTGTTACCGATACTAACAGTAAAGCTACCCGGTGTGGCATTATTCAACATAATAAGCTTTGCACTATTAATTAAAACATTTTTTCCTGCAGGTATTGTAAATAGACAATTATTACCAACAGTACATAACTGAACATTCTGTACAAAAATTTTATTTGGAATTGTAACACAACATCCAATATCTGTTTGAAATATAGTTTGAGTCGGATATGCAAATTTTTGTCCCGGATATGATAATTCACCAATTGTTGAAACCCATTCGTCAATGACTTTGATTTCACATACTTTATTGGTATAATCACCAATCCAAGTATGACCACTCGATAATGGTCTATAATACGATTCTTTACTCCAATAATCACCACTCTGGTGATATCTTAAATAAGCATCTTCAAGACTTAAATTAACGCTAATTGGTGTTGCACTAATATCACAAAAATTATCAAAAGTATAATTGAAACAAGTACCACCCGCTGCAGGTTTTACCCATTGATTATTCTTTAAATTTGATGGTTCTGATGATACTTTACATACTGTACCCAAAAATCCACCACCAGTATTTCCTGTAATCCAATTAATATCAGGTATTGAACGAATATTATAACCTGCACTATAATCTGCAGCATAACGAAGATGATAATTTGATGCACCACCAGTAAACACAGTGTTTTGTGTTAATGTTCCACCAAGACAAACACGTTCACCATCATCAGTTAAACCATTTGTTGAACCAGTTATACCACCACCACCTTCACCTGCAAGTCCGGTTGATAACTTTCCATCTGAACCTATATACAATGCACATGTTTCAGATGTTTTTGACGGTAAGCCACACATATACATTGAACATGTGTCAAAAGTCATACTATATGCAGTACCACCACTAATTTGAGTATTTTGTGTTAAATCACCACCCAATCTAACTGTGGTTACAGTTTTAGTTAAACCATTTTCAAAGGAATATGTTGTGCCACTACTACCGCCCTCACTCCAAATATATATCACATCGCCAATTTGTTGAATTTGTGTTGATGTTCCGGTAGCAGAAATCGTTCTGAATTGTAATATATTTCCAGCACCCTTGCCTTTAAAAAGACAAGCATCACCACCACCAATATTTTGACCTTGAGTGGTGTTTCCGACTATGCTTATGTTTGACCTGTTTCCCATTTTTATGTTATTATAATATAATCAATGAATTTCAAATTCATGTAATATGAATTAATTCACAATATTTATTTCAAATAATGTTTCACCAAATAAATTATTAAGGTGGTCTCTCACCTTTTCATACAATACTGCAGGAGTTAAAGTATATAAGTCTTGTTCAGTAAGCATGATAACAAATTCCCTTGGAATTTCCACCGCCCAAACGTGTTCAAAATCTGCTTCAAAAAGCTGACGACTTCTAAAAATTTTAGGTCTAATCATCACATTATTACTACGTGCCTGAAATTCACTATCAAATTTTACAGTTGCACCACTTTCGATAATACTTCCATCTACTGCAGTGAAACCAGTTAATGTCATTAAATCAATCTTTGCCATATTATTGTTTTTTATTTAATCATTTCATTAATTATAAATACTACACTATCTGACCACAAGTAACTGAATATTGCACTATTCTTGTTGAACCCTTACATATATTAGAACTACCACCACCAACCATCGAAGCCAAGCATATGTATGATTCTCCAGCAATACCCGTATTAGACGCATTCACTCTCGCACATGTTGTTGCTGAAAATGCTGGTGCACACACTATTCCAGTAAAATCTGGATTATCTGATGGTGCAAATGCACTTGGAGAGCAGCCACATAATGCTAATGAATTACACGCTGTTACGCCTTCGCTTACTGATATATATGACCTTGGCATAGTTTAACTTATTATTAAAATTTTATATTGTACTCCTGATAATGGTGCGTCATCAAAACATACACAAACACAATTTGCGTTCGGTCTTTGAACATCCGTATAAACAGTTGAGTATGTGCCAAAATTTTCCACAATATCCACACCAACAAATTGATTATTTTTTCCATGATTTACCACAAAACCATTATTCACACTATCACCAGTTATTGTGTATATGGATATTGCTGCAGCAGTACTACCCGTACTTACTGATAACATATATCCCGGATAAGGCAACACCCATCCAGATGTTGTAGTATCTGTTGCGATAACTGCTTTTACGATTTCTCCAACCAGCGTTGGTTTTGTTGTTGTTAATAAACCTGCAGTTGTGGGACTAAGAAAATATGTCTGATTTGCACTTAATGTTGTTAAGCCAGTAACATAACCAGCCATTGTTAAATCAAAACAATTGGCATCGTAACATTTACTTACAATACCAAGTATTTCTCCATCATAACTACCATCAGCAATCGCTTTATTATATGTACTACCCGACCAACCAACAACATCATTCACCGCAAATCCGTGCGATGTTTGTTCAATTAATTTTGTTACTCTTTCACCAGAAGCTGCAGAACCGCTACCGCCAGTTTTTATTACCAAATTACCATCAGCAATACCACCACAATACCAATATTCAACACCAGCAACATTTACTGTTAAACCAGTATATCTAACACCGCCAGCACCACCAGTAAGTCGAGTATTTACCTCAGTCACACCACTCCAAGGTTTATTGGTTGCGGTACTATAATATCTCGCATCGGTTGGTAAACCCAACGCTAATTTTATGTTGTCACCTAATGAAATTGCCATCTTTATCTTTTTTTAATATGTTCTAAATTCTATTGGTGTGCTACCATCCGTTGCAGCAGAACCACTCATATATACCTTATAATTCACACTCGACCAACATCCCTGTCCAGAAGTTATTGAAATAATACATTCATCAGGATATTTGTCGGTTGGTAAAACTGCTATATCACCACAGTTCGGTGCTGCACCTTGAAACCATTTTGTTCTTGAAGCACATGTACTCGGCATTGCAAACCACGTCCACTCAGCACTACTATTAAATGTAACACTTACCGATGTACCCACAGCACCAACTACCTTAGTTCCACCCGTTACAAGTGAATTTGTTACTGGTGGGCGTGAGCCACTTGACAATTTACCCCAATAATATGGATATATTGAACACTCGCTAACATCTCTGGTAAAACAATTATTTTGTGTTGAACATCCACTGATTCTCCATGTCCATGTTGTAGGAGTTGTATTTGTTTTTGTACCAATATCAACACTCGCACTTCCGGTGTTCGGTAATCCACTACTTAACAATGAGCCACCAACTTCTGCAATGCCAATACTATTTGTAGCAACGTTTGCACTTGTCGTGGTAGTCCACGTAAATGATTTAAAACCAGACATCGCAGTACCAACTTCAATCGGGAATGTTCCTGTCATATTAAATGCACTAAACGTTGGAACAATATATGGTGCAAATGCATCTTGAATAATACATTGAATCGATTTACCCGCCAAAACATATCCGGGACTTACACCACCCACAGTGCATGTTGCAGGTGAATTAAGATTATATACTGTACTTGCAGTTAATGCACTATAATCAGCTTTTAAATCAAACGCTTGTTGTAAATCATCTTGGTCTGTGATTATTCCACCAATTTCGCCCCAAACACTACCACCACTACTACCCGTTGTAATAATATATCCCGGATATGGTAATACCCAACCACTCGAAGCAGATGTTGCAACCAAAACTGCTTTGCTTACATGATTATCTACTGTCGGTTCGGTTGCAGTTAATAATCCTGCGGTTGAATCACTTAAAAAATAAGTACAATTAGTAACAAGTCCGGTCAATCCTGTAACATAACCAGCTTGTGTTATTTCAAAACAATTCGCATCACAACATTTACTAACAATGCCAATTACTTCGCCATCATAAGTACCATCAGAAATTGCTTTATTATATGTAGTGCCACTCCACCCTAAAACATCACCAATGGCAAAACCATGTGATGTTTGACTGATTGCTTTCGTAATCCTTTCTCCTGAAGCTGTTGATGTTACAATATCTTGCCAAGTACCTTTACCATACGCATCTGAAATTATTGTCCTACCTACTCCAGCATTCTGCTCCATGCAAAATGAGCCAGCAGTCATTATTTTCATTACACCATAGATATCAGTACAACCCGATAAATTTAAGGTTTCGCCCGAATATTGCTCAAACTTTTCACAACTTAGATTAGGTTTTGTATCTATTGCCATTTGTTTCCGCTTTATTTAATATAAATACTCAAATAAGTATCAATGATTTTTGATTTTATAAAATATAATATAGTTCTTATTCATAAATACTTTCAAATCAACTCCCGGTTAATATTAAAATAAAAAAACCCACCGAATTTCGATGGGTTCAAAAAATAACAAAATTAAACTATGAACACT
>Ga0116187_1001365_pt1 | contig 26076 bp, 22 predicted proteins | sample AD_JPNNA6_MetaG_FD_89755 | JGI IMG/M metagenome (GOLD analysis project Ga0116187, IMG submission 89755) | Active sludge microbial communities of municipal wastewater-treating anaerobic digesters from Japan - AD_JPNNA6_MetaG | ecosystem: Engineered > Bioreactor > Anaerobic > Digestate | place... | reverse complement strand
CTCGCGACCGATCGCTGAGGATTTCAAGTGGCTGCCCAAGGAGCGGCTTGTCGGGCTCACCGGAGAGTCCGTCACGGCCGAGCTCTACTTGGCCCTGGGGATCTCCGGCCAGGTGCAGCACCTGACAGGAGTCAAGGGAGCGCGTGTGGTCGCTGCCGTGAACAACGACGCCAAGGCTCCCATCACGCGCAACGCCGACTATGTGGTCGTCGGTGACTTGTACAAGGTTGTGCCCGAGCTCGTGAACGCGCTCCGCAGCCGATCGTGACGGGGTGGACGGTGGACATCGAGTACACGAGGGAATACCTGCCGTTCCTGCCACACACGGCCACGCTCGTCGTGATGTACGCCTGTGTGGTCGTCGTTGCCGTCCTGTTCGTGTGGGGGTTCTGGCGGAGGTACCGCGCCTACACGAAGGGCGGCCGAAGCCTCTGGCAAGCGGTGAACGGCAAGGTACTGCCGTGGCGGCCACGACTCTGGCGGGTCGTCCGCGACGTCATCCTGCAGACCAAGGTGCGCGAACGCCATCTGCCTGCTGTGATGCACATGGCGATCTTCTACGGGATGGTCCTGCTCTTCATCGGGACTTGCGTGGTCCTGTTCTATGAGGACGTGCTCGTCTGGTTCGGCGACTTCGAGTTCGGCGGCCTGCCCTACGTCGTCTTCGAGTCCGTGCTCGACGTCGCAGCTCTTGCGCTCATCATCGGAGTGGTGATCGCGCTATGGCGGCGGCTCGTGATGCGTCCTGCCTATCTGTCGCCGAAGCGGTCGACCATGCTGGTCCTCTGGGGGCTGCTGTTCATGGGCGTATCCGGGCTGGGACTCGAGGCTTACCGTATCGCGGCGCAGCCGAGCGAATGGGCCCAGGCCGCGTTCGTGGGCTGGACGCTGTCACACCTGCTCGAGGGCTGGGCGGGCCAGGAAGGGACACCGGTGGCCGTATACCAGACCCTGTGGTGGCTGCACGCCGGCGGCGCCTTCGCGCTCATCGTCGGCGCCGCTTGGACAGGATTCGCGCACATCTTCGTCTTGCCTGCCAATGTCGCCGCGCACGATCCCGAACGCGCGAAGACCAAGCTGAGGACACCCTTCAACCTGATCGCCGCGATGGAGTCGGAGGAGGACGTGGAGCTCGTTGCCGGCACCGCCACTACCGGCGACATCGCCCCGCCCGACAGACTTGCGGCCGATGCCTGCGTAGCCTGCGGCCGGTGTCATGACGAGTGCCCGGCCGTCGCCAGCGGCCGGCAGCTATCGCCTCGGGACCTCGTGCAGGAGATACAGGCGACACTCGGCACCAATCTGGGGAGCGCGCCGAGCGACCGACCGGCTGCCGAGTTCGAGGATGCGGCGTGGTCGTGCACGAACTGCTATGCATGTGAGCAGGTCTGCCCGGCGCGCATCCGCCACGTCGACCTTGTCCTCGACTTCCGGCGCGCACTCGTCGACCAGAACCGTCTCGATGAGCAGAAGCTCGGCGTGCTCCAGGCTCTCGACCGGAACATGAACCCGTACAAACTGCCGTCGCACGAGCGGGCGGCGTGGATCACCGAACTGCCCTACGCGGATGAGGTCATCTACGGGGCGGCAGAGCTGATTGAGCCGCCGGAGTACCTGTATTGGATCGGCTGTGCGGCGGCGTACGACGAGCGTACCGCTCAAGTCGCACGGGCGACCATGGACCTGCTGCGCGCAGCCGGCGTCCATTTCATCACGCTGGGACCGGCCGAGCCGTGCTGCGGAGAGCCGGCGAAGCGGCTCGGTGAAGAGGGCCGGTTCCAGATGATCGCCATGCAGGCCATCGAGATGATCAAGGAGACAGGGGCCGCAAAGATCGTCACCCACTGCCCGCACGGTCTCAACGTCTTCCTCCACGAGTACCCGGCGCTGGGCTTCTCGATCCCGGCGGTGCATCACGCCGAGCTCCTCGCTGACCTCGTCTCGGCAGGTCGGCTCAAGCTCGGTGTTGGCATCGGGGGCAAGGTCGTCTATCACGAGCCCTGCAACCTGGCTCGCGCCGGCCATCCGGCGACCGCCGCCCTGGCGCTCTTGGACGGGTCGACCGTGCTTCCCGAGAAGGCCGGTGTACACACCTTCTGTTGCGGCGGCGGTGGCGGCAACAGTTTCTATCAGGTCGAGCAGGAAGAGCGACGCATCAGCGCTCTCCGCTACGAGCAGGTCGTCGCTACCGGGGCGGACAGGCTTGCTGTAAGTTGCCCCTTCTGCTTGACGATGCTGCGCGACGCGGCGGCGGGACACGGGGACGGAGCCCTTCAGGTGATGGACGTGGCGGAGGTGTTGCATGCCCGGCTCGACGAAGCTCCCACGACTACCGCATCAGCGGCGGTGATCGGAGCGCGGGTGAACGAGTAGGAGCAAAGGTCTGGCGTGTCGACCCCCACCGGGATCCGGCATGGGGGAAGGGTAGTGGTGCGGCCGGGCACCGCGTCGCCGCACAAGGGAGGATACACATGGGTCTCAAGATGGTCGTGGGCCTTGACAGTTCGAAGTACGCGGAGCAAGCGTTCCAGCGGGCGCTCGAGTTGGCCCGAAAGACGGGCGGCTCGCTGGTCGTCGTGTGTGGTCGCCGGCCCAAGTCGATATCGTACGTGGCCGCTTTCCAGCCTGCGTTGACGATTGCCAGCGCCATGAAGGACGCCGAGGAAAGGGCTGCAGAGGCGCTCAAGAAGGCCGCTGACGAGGCTGCCGCGGCTGGGGTGGACGTCAAGACCGAGGCGGTGTACGAGGATCCTGCCGAGTCCTTGATCAATGTGGCCGAGCGCGAGATGGCCGATGCCATAGTCGTGGGCGCCAAGGGAGAAGGCGGACTGTCGGACCGTCTCTTCGGGTCGACGGTCACCGACCTGTTGCAGCGCAGTACGATCCCGGTCCTCGTGGTTCCCGCGAGGTAGTCGGGCCACGGTCGGGCATGAGTGGGTGGACGCGAAAGGCGCGAAGGGTGATACGGGCACCGAGGCGACGCGGCGTGAGCGTCGGTAGGCGACGTGCAGCCTCGGCCAGTGCCTGTGTCACCGCCGGCGACGGAAGAGCTGGTCTGTGGTCTTGGCGACGTTGCGGGCAGGGGACTGAAACAGGTAGAGTGTGACGGTTCCGGGCACAGGTGGCGGCTGAGGCGAGCGGGATCAGAGATCCCGTTCGCTCGCAAGGCCAGGTCAAGACTCGTGACGGCGTCAAGGGTCGCAGCGCTGGCGGCAGAAGCGTGTGCGTCGCTCAGTGAGTCTTGGCCTCATGTCGCGCCGTGTTCTCGGGGGACCCCATGTGACCAGGAGTGGGTCACGTCTGCGATGAGGGAGTGAGATCAGGGTCGGAATGCGTCGGTGGATGAGTCGGTGAGGGTATTGGAGCGGGAGGAGAAACGAAGAAGGCCAGTCTGGATGGCCCCGGTGGTCCTCGGGACGGCGACTGGAGCGGCCGCCGCCGCAGCGGCGACGCTTGGCCGTCCGGTCTGGGCAGCGGCCCTTGGCGCCGCGCTCGCCCTCGCCTACTGGGGGCTCGAGGCGCTGTCCTGGCGACGCGGCGCCGAAGCCGAGATCAAGGCGGCGATCGCCGTCGCCATCGGCGGCATGGTGTTGCGCTTCGCCCTCGTGCTCGGCGTACTGCTCCTCGTGGGCCTGTTCGCCCGAGGCGCTCTGGCCACGGCCGCGATCAGCTTCCTGGCCGCGTTCACCCTTTACGTCGGGCTTCGCCTGTTCATGTATCCGATGACTCCTCCCCGACGGCCGGGGCAGGCGAGGTCACGGTGAAGCGTCGACTGCTCATCGGGCTCTACCTCGTCGCGGGTCTCGTCGCGCTGGCGATCCTCGCATTCCTCCCCGGGGGTGCCAGGGCGCAGTTCGACGTCCTCGCCGAGTTCGAGCTGCATCCCATCATCAAGTTGCCCTCGATCGGCCCTGTCGACCTGTCCATCAACAAGGCCGTCATCTACCTGTGGATCACGACCGCCGTGCTCGCCGTGTGCGCCTTCATCATCTCGCGGAACATCAAGCCGGTGCCCTCGCGCTTCCAGTTCGTCATGGAGACGCTCTACGAGCTTGCGCGGCGCAGCATCGTCGGCGCGGTCATGAAGAGCGACCAGGCCTCATGGTTTCCGTATATCGCGGGGGCCTTCTTCTTCGTCCTCGTCTCCAACCTCATCGGTCTCGTCCCGCTGCCGTTCGCCGAGAACCACCAGTTCGGGTTCTATGCTGCCACGGCCAACCTTTACGCGACCCTCGCCCTGGCGCTCTGCACGTTCGTGTTCACGCACTACGCCGGGATCCGCAAACACGGCCTGGTTGGATATGTGAACGGCTGGGTGCCGTCGAGCGCGCCGCCCGTGCTCCGCCAGTTGATGCTCCTCATCCACGCCATCAGCGAGGTCTTCCGTCTCGTCTCACTCTCGGTCCGGCTCTTCGCCAACATGCTCGCCGGACACTCGATCCTCGCCGTCTTCTTCGCCATGGCGCTCATCTTCCAGAACTACCTGGCGGCGGTGGTGCTGCAGGCGGGATCGATCATCATCTATCTCTTCGAGATCTTCATCGCCTGCATCCAGGCGTTCATCTTCGCCATCCTCTCCGCCGTGTACATCGGCGGGGCGCTGGATCAGGAGGAATGAGTGCTCGCTGCACGACACCACGACCCCGCACCGCGCGTGCATCGTCAAGGAGGACACTGAATGGACGCTGAATCCGCGAAGCTTCTTGCCGCCGGCATCTCGATGGGCGTCGGCTCGCTCGGGCCCGCGATCGGGCTTGGCATGCTCATCAGCAAGGCGCTCGAGAGCATCGCCCGCCAACCCGAGGTGTCCGGCGAGATCCGCACCGACATGTTCATCGGGATCGGCGTGACCGAGGCCGTGGCCCTTTACGCCTTCGTCATCGCCTTGATCCTCATCTTCGTCGCTTGACGGTCGTGGCGGGTGGGACGCTCCTGAGGGAACGGAGACAACGATGCTGAACCCCGAGTGGGGCCTGTTCGTGTGGACCCTGATCACGTTCGGCCTGTCCGTGTTCATCCTCTGGAAGTTCGCCTTCGGTCCGCTGCAACGCGTGATCGATGAGCGGCGGGCGCGGATCCAGGAGAGCATGGACGCGGCCGAGCAGACGCGCGCCGAGGCGCAAAGCCTGCTCGAGGAGTACAAGGAGACGCTTGCCCAGGCGCGCGGCGAGGCCGAGGCCATACTCGAGCGCTCGCGCAGCGCCGGCGAGGCGGCGAAGGCCGAGATCATCGCCCAGTCGCGCGCCCAAGCTGAGCGCATGCTCGGCCGCGCTCATGAGCAGATCGAGCGCGAGACACGCGCCGCGCTCCAGGAGCTCAAGGCGCAAGTCGCCGAGCTGACGCTGCTCGCCACCGAGAAGGTGGCGGCGAGAAGCCTGAGCGAGGCCGACCAACGGCGTCTGATCGACGAAGCGCTCGCCGATCTCGACCTCGACCAGTTGAGAGCGGAGTAGGACGCGTGGGCGAAGTCGAGACTCGAATCGCGCGTGTCTACGCGCGGGCCCTGTTCGAGGCCGCCCGCGACGCCGGGCGGATCGAACCGGTGGGCCGCGAGCTGGGCGACTTCGTCGCCGCCCTCGCGGCCGCTCCGGAGCTGCGCCACGTCCTCGCCGACCCCATGGTGAGCGAGGAAGCCAAGCGCCGCGTGCTCGCTGAGCTGACGCAGGGCGCCGAGCCGCTCGTCGCCGGTGCGCTGCAGGTCCTGCAGCGCAAGGGGCGCCTCGCCGTCGTCGCCGAGGTCAGCGACGAGTTCGCGGCGCTCGCGGCGGCCGAGGAGCGGATCGTCAAGGTCGACGTGACGTCGGCGATCGAGCTGCCCGACGAGGCCGAGCGACGGTTGGCCGAGAAGATCGCGGGCGCGACCGGCCGGCGCGTCGAGATGACTAAACATGTGGACGCCGGGGTGCTCGGCGGCCTCGTCGTCCGTGTCGGCGACGTGATCGTCGACGGCAGTCTGCGGGCGCGCATCCGCCAGTTGCGCCGGCGGCTTGTCACGGCAGAAGTGAGAGGTGACGCGAAGTGAAACTGCGGCCCGAAGAGATCGCCGCCGTCCTCAAGGCGCAGATCGAGGGGTACGAGGCTGAGGTCGAGGTCGAAGAGGTCGGGACGGTGCTCGAGGTGGGCGACGGCATCGCGCGCATCTACGGGCTGCGCGACTGTATGGCCATGGAGATGTTGGAGCTGCCGCACGGGGTGACCGGCCTCGCCCTCAACCTGGAGGAGGACAACGTCGGCGCCGTGCTTCTCGGTGAGGACACGCTGATCAAGGAAGGCGACCTCGTCAGGCGCACGGGCCGCATCCTCCAGGTGCCGGTCGGCGAAGCCCTGATCGGTCGCGTCGTGAATCCGCTGGGCGAACCGCTCGACGACAAGGGGCCGATCGAGACCGATACCTTCCGTCCCGTCGAGTTCAAGGCCCCGGGCGTCGTCGACCGCCAGCCGGTCAAGGAGCCGCTGCAGACGGGCATCAAGGCGATCGACGCGATGATCCCGATCGGCCGTGGCCAGCGCGAGCTCATCATCGGCGACCGCCAGACGGGAAAGACGGCGATCATCGTCGATACCGTCATCAACCAGAAGGACGAGGACATCGTCTGCGTCTACGTGGCGATCGGCCAGAAGGCCTCGACGGTCATGCAGGTCGTACGCAAGCTTGAAGAGTACGGCGCCATGGACTACACGATCGTCGTCGCTGCGACGGCATCCGCTTCGGCGCCCCTCAAGTACCTCGCCCCGTATGCGGGGGCGGCCATGGGCGAGTACTTCTGCTACGAAGGACGCCACGCCGTCGCGTTCTACGACGACCTTTCGAAGCACGCCGACGCGTACCGGCAGATGTCGCTGCTGCTGCGTCGCCCGCCGGGCCGCGAAGCCTTCCCGGGCGACGTCTTCTACCTGCATTCGCGCCTGCTCGAACGCGCCGTCAAGCTAAGCGACGAACTCGGTGGCGGCTCGCTCACCGGCATCCCGGTGATCGAGACCCAGGCCGGCGACGTCTCCGCCTACATCCCGACTAACGTCATCTCCATCACCGACGGCCAGATCTTTCTGCAGAGCGACTTGTTCTACGCCGGCGTACGGCCGGCGATCAACATCGGCATCTCGGTGAGCCGTGTGGGCGGCGACGCGCAGATCAAGGCGATGAAGCAGGTCGCCGGCCGTCTGCGCATCGACCTCGCTCAGTACCGCGAGCTCGAGGCCTTCGCCCAGTTCGGCTCGGATCTCGACGAGACGACGAAACGGACGCTCGCCCGTGGGGCGCGCATGATCGAGATCCTGAACCAGGGACGTTTCGACCCCATGCCGGTAGAGCAACAGGTCGTCGTGCTGTTCGCCGGCACTCGCGGGTACGTGGACGACGTCCCGCTCGAACGCGTCGCCGTCTTCTGTCAGGATCTTCGCGATTACATGGCGGCGCAGCACGCGGACCTGCTCGCGCAGATCCGCGACGAGAAGCAGCTCTCGGACGAGACCGAGAAGCAGCTCGCCGCCGCCGTGCGTGAGTTCCTCAAGGGTTTCGACGCCGGCCCCGTGGCGCATCCGGTACACACGCCTGACGCCGCGACTGAGGAGGCGGCGGACTGACGTGGCCACTCTGCGCGACATCCGCCGGCGCATCACGTCGGTCCAGAGCACGCGCAAGATCACCAAGGCGATGGAGATGGTCGCCGCCGCCAAGCTGCGTCGCGCCCAGGGCCGTATCGAGGCGTTGCGACCGTACGCGATCGACATGGTCGAGATGATGATGGACCTGGCGACCTATTCCGAGGAGACGGGGCGCTACGCATTGCTGCGCGAGCGCTCCGAGGAGCGGGCGGTCGCCTTGGTGGCCATGAGCGGCGACCGCGGGCTGGCAGGGTCGTTCAACGCCAATGTCATCCGCCGCGTGCTCGAGGAGGAGCGTGCCTTGAGGGAGGCGGGCAAAGACGTCCGTATCCTCGCCGTCGGCAAGAAGGGGATCGGCACCTTGCGCTTCCGTCGCTACACCCTCGACGGCACGTGGGAGGGTCTCAGCGACCGCCCCGAGTACCACCATGCCCAGACGATCGCCAAGCGCCTCATCGAGGATTTCGAGACGGCGCGCGTCGACCGCGTGCGCCTTATCTACAACCACTTCATCTCGCCGATGGAGCAGAAGTTGATGGACGTCGCTATCCTGCCCATTCGGCGCGAGGAGGTCATCAGCGAGACGCGCGAGCGGCGGGCGGTGACCTACCTGTACGAACCCGATCCGGCGACCATCTTCGAGCGGCTCTTGCCCGCGTACGTCGAGATCGCCGTGTATCGCGCCCTGCTCGAGTCGAGCGCCAGCGAGCAGGGCGCGCGCATGACCGCGATGCGCAACGCGAGCGAGAGCGCCGAGGAGATGCTCGGCGACCTCACGCTGGCGCTCAACCGCGCCCGCCAGGCGGCGATCACGCAGGAGATCCTCGAAGTCGTGGCGGGCGCCGAGGCCTTGGGATGAGCCAAGCACGAGCGGAGTTGAAGCCATGAACGAAGGCACAGTGGTCCAAGTCATCGGGCCCGTCATCGATGCGCGGTTCCCCGACGCGCTGCCGGCGATCTACAACGCCCTGACCGTCGCAGTCGAACGCGACGGCGAGACCTACGAGCTTGTCTGCGAGGTGCAGCAGCATCTCGGCGACGACAAGGTCCGCGCCGTCGCCATGGATTCGACCGACGGCTTGGCGCGCGGCGCCGTGGTCGCCGACACCGGTCGGCCGATCACCGTCCCGGTGGGCGAGAAGACGCTCGGTCGGCTCATGAACGTGATGGGGCAGACCATCGACCACCTCGGCGAGATCGAGGGCGCCGAGCGCTGGCCGATCCATCGCCCCGCCCCGGACTTCGAGGCCCTCGACCCGACGGACGAGATCTTCGAGACGGGCATCAAGGTCGTCGACCTGCTCGCTCCATACGTGAAGGGCGGCAAGATCGGCCTGTTCGGCGGCGCCGGAGTCGGCAAGACCGTGATCGTCCAGGAGCTCATCCACAACATCGCCACGCAGCACGGCGGCCTCTCAGTCTTCTGCGGCGTGGGCGAGCGCACGCGCGAGGGCAACGACCTCTGGCTCGAGATGAAGAAGTCCGGGGTCATCGACAAGACCGCCCTCGTCTACGGCCAGATGAACGAGCCCCCTGGGGCCCGTCTGCGCGTCGGCCTCGCCGGCCTCACGGTGGCGGAGTACTTCCGCGAGGAGGGCGGGCAGGACGTGCTCCTCTTCATCGACAACATCTTCCGCTTCGTCCAGGCTGGCTCCGAGGTCTCGGCTCTCCTCGGGCGCATGCCGAGCGCCGTCGGATACCAGCCGACGCTGGCCAACGAGATGGGCGAGCTACAGGAGCGCATCACGAGCACGCGGCGCGGCTCGGTGACGTCGGTCCAGGCGATCTACGTGCCCGCCGACGACCTCACCGACCCCGCGCCGGCGGCCACGTTCACCCATCTCGACGCGACGACCGTCCTCTCGCGGGCGATCTCCGAGAAGGGCATCTACCCGGCCGTCGACCCGCTCGATTCGAACTCGCGGATCCTTACCCGCGACGCCGTGGGGAACGACCACTACGAGGTCGCGACCGAGGTGCAGGAGATCCTCCAGCGCTACAAGGATCTCCAGGACATCATCGCCATCCTCGGCATGGACGAGCTCTCCGACGAGGACAAGGTCGTCGTCCAGCGCGCGCGGCGCATCGAGCGCTTCCTCTCGCAGCCGTTCAACGTCGCCGAGCAGTTCACGGGTCGCGCGGGCAAGTACGTGCCGCTGGCCGAGACGATCCGTGGCTTCAAGGACATCGTCGACGGCAAGTGCGACGACCTGCCCGAGCAGGCGTTCCTGATGGTCGGGAGCATCGAAGAGGCGGTCGAGCAGGGCCGTGGGCTGACGGCGGAGAGCGTGGAGGCCTGAGGACCCTTGCCATGACCGAGAAAGCCCTGCATCTCGAGGTCGTCACGCCCGAGGGCGAGGTCTACCACGACGACGTCACCATGGTCGTCCTGCCCGGCGTCGAGGGCGAGCTCGGCATCCTCGCCCGCCACCAGCCGCTCGTCACTCTGCTGGACATCGGCGAGACGCGGGTCAAGCGGCTCGACGGGACGTACGACTATATCGCCACTGGCGTGGGATACGCCGAAGTCCTGTTCGACAAGGTCATGGTGGTCGTCGATCACGGCGAGATCGCGGGGCGCATCGACGTCGAGCGCGCCGAAGAGGCGGCGCGGCGCGCCCGTGAGCAGCTCGAGCGTCGCGACGACCCCGGCGCGCGCGCCGAGATCGACTTCTACCGAGCCGAGCAGGCGCTGAGGCGCGCCGAGAACCGGCTGCGTGTGGCGCGGCGCGCGCTCTGACGCCGGCGCTTCGCGCCGGCGCCTCTGTCGCGCCGCATCGACCGCCCCCGTCACACGCGCACGCTATACTTGCTGCCTGTCTGATGGAAGGGAACCCCGAACACGCGGGGCGCCTGCTGGTCCGGGGCGGCGGTCGCCTGCTCGGCGACGTCGCGCTTTCCGGGGCCAAGAACTCGGCGCTCAAGCTCATGGCGGCCACTTTGCTGACGTCTGGGCCGTGTCGCATCCGGCGCACGCCGCGCATCAGCGACGTCGACACCATGACGGAGATGCTGCGCGCCCTCGGCGTCGACGTGGCGCGCGACGGCGACGAGCTGTTCGTCAGCGCCGCCGGCCATCTCAACGACTGCGCGCCTTACGAGCTCGTACGGACGATGCGAGCCAGCATCGTCGTCATGGGACCGCTGGTAGCGCGCCTCGGCGAGGCGATGATCGCCATGCCGGGCGGATGCAACATCGGTCCCCGGCGCATCGACTTCCACCTCCGCGGTCTCGAGAAGTTGGGCGCCGCGGTCGAGATCGAGCATGGCTTCATCAAGGTGCGCTGCGGCCAGCTGCGTGGCGCCGTCGTGTCCCTCGACTACCCGAGCGTCGGCGCGACCGAGAACCTCGTCATGGCAGCGACCGCCGCCGAGGGCGAGACGGTGATCGAGAACGCCGCCCGCGAGCCCGAGATCGCCGACCTCTGCGCCTACCTCCGCGGCATGGGCGCCGAGATCGAGGGGGAGGGGACGAGCACGGTGAGGGTGGCGGGCGGGAGGCCCCTCCACGGCGTGGACCACACCGTCGTTGCCGACCGCATCGAAGCGGGGACGTACCTGATCATGGGGGCCGCCACCGCGGGCGACGTCGCCGTTCACGGCCTTGACGCAGAGCACCTCGAACTGTTCCTCACCAAGCTTGGCGACATGGGGGTCGAGGTCGCGGCGCACGACGACGTCATCCGCGTGCGCCGCGACGGACCCCTGGCGCCGGTCGACGTGTCGACGCTGCCGCACCCGGGCTTCGCCACCGATCTGCAGGCCCAGATGATGGTCCTGCTGCTGCTCGCCGAGGGGACGTCGATCCTCACCGAGAACGTGTTCGAGAACCGCTTCGTCGTCGTCGACGAGCTCAACCGGCTCGGAGCCGGCATCACGACCAGCGGCCACCACGCCGTGGTCAGCGGCCCGCGGGGCCTCACCGGCACGGTGGTCGAAGCGCCCGATCTGCGCGGGGGGGCCGCACTGGTCACCGCCGGCCTCGTCGCCGACGGCGTGACCGAGGTCCGCGGCATGCATCATGTGGACCGCGGATACGAAGACCTCGTCGGCAAGCTCGGGCGTCTCGGCGCGGACGTCGAGCGCGTCGCGGACCAGGGCGAGCGGTGAGCGACGACACGACCTACACGGTCTATCGGTCGGGATGTGACGAGCCGGTGCGGCGCGCTGCGCGACCGCCGTTCGCCGGCCGCCCGGCGGTTTCCGCTGTAAGGCTGAGCCCGTCCGGGCCGGCTCTAGACCCGCTGGCGGCGCTGTCGCGGCGGCATGGCCGTCGCCGAAGGGGGTCTGTACGAACCGTCCTCCTGTGGCTTCTGGCCGTGTCGGCGGCGGCTGCCGCAGCGGTCGTCTTCTGGTACCTGGGCCGGGGGCCGCTCCAGGACTTCTGGTCGGTCCTCGATCTCGCGCACACGACGGGGAGGGTGCCGGACTGGCTGCTGATCGGCGCGCCCGTCACGGTCGCCGCCGCCGGCGCCGCCGTGACGGCCTATCTTGCGTACGGACGGCGCCTTGCCGTGAAGATCGTCGGGCTCGCCGTGGTCGCCGTGGTCCTTGCGCTCCCCGGCTTCGCCCTTGGGTGGACGAACGGGACGCTCGGCGACATGGGCGATCGCAGCAGCGCGGTCGCAGCGGCGGTGAGCCATGCCCGGAACAAGCTCCGTCCGCCACTGCCCGACGAAGCGGTGAACATCCTCCTGATCGGCAGCGACGCGCGTCCGGGGGACCCGGGCAGAGCCGATACCCTCCTGCTCGTGCGCCTCGATCCCGACACGAAGAGCATCGCCATGCTGTCGTTTCCCCGGGATCTGTACGTCGAGCTTCCCGGGTACGGCCACGACAAGATCAACGTCGCCTACCCGTACGGCGGGGCGGCGCTCTGCGTCGAGACCGTTGGCCAGCTCACGGGGCTGCCGATCAACCACTTCATCGAGGTGGACTTCAGCGGCTTCTGGAACGTCGTCAATATCCTCGGCGGCGTCTACTACCCGGTCGACCGTCGCTACTACAACCCCGAGAGCAGCTCCTGGAAATCCATCGACATCGCCCCCGGGTACCAGTTGCTCAGGGGCCACGACGCCCTCGACTTCGTCCGTTTCCGCCACGACGCCCGCGGCGACTTCTCGCGTATGCAGCGCCAGCAGACCTTCCTCAAGGAACTGCAGCGCCAGTCGGGACGCTGGAACAGGGACTGGAGGAGGGTCACCAAGCTGCTCACCGCCGTGACCCGCCAGGTGACCTCCGACCTTGATTCGCTCGACAGGCTCCTTCCGTTGGCCAGTCTCGCCCTCACGCTCGACACGAAAAACGTCCACCTTGTCCGTCTGGAGGGCGCGACCCAGACCATGGGCGACATCTCTTATGTCATCGCCTCCGAGGAAGAGGTCAAGGCTGCGGTGGCCGAGTTCTCGAACCCGACGCAGGCTTCCGTCTCCGGGGGCGGCAGGGTCATGGGGAAGAAGACCTACCGCGTGCGCGTCGTGAACGGCAGCGGCGTCCCGGGCATCGCCGCCACTGTCGCGACCCAGCTTCGCGACCTCGGCTACCAGGCCAAGGCGGTCGGCAACGCCGAGTCCTTCACATACACGGACACGGTCGTGTACGCACCCGAGGGCATGCGCCGGACCGCGGAGCAGTTCGTGCGTCTTCTGGCGCCGGCGGAGCTTCGCGCCTTGGAGCGGCGACCCGGCCTGTACGACGGTGTCACGGTCGTCATCGGCTCGTCGTTCGACGGCACGGTCGCCGTGCCCGAGCCGCAGGAGGAGACTCCGGCCATCGTCGCCGCTCCGGGCCGCTACGATGAGGCGAGCTGGAAGGCGCTCGACGCGGAGACTCCGATGAAGCTGCAGATGCCCGGCGTCTGGGCGTCGGGGCTCGCGTACGACGAGTTCCGTGCCTACCGGATCGAGACGCCCGGCGGACGGCGGGCCGCGGCTGCCGTCGCAGTCGCGACGACGCCGAACGAGGGGTACTTCAGCATCCAGATGATGCGCTGGCTCGATCCGCCGGCGATCGCCGACCCGACGGCGAAGAAGACGATCGGCGGAACGACGTACCTGCTCTTCTACGAGGGTCCGGACCTGCACATGGTGGCCTGGCGTCGCGGCAACAGCCTGTACTGGGTGCTCAACACGATGGACGACCAGTTGCCAGCGGCTTTCATGATGGCCCTGGCGACGTCGTTCCAGCCGCTCGATGGGGCGCAGGCCGTCGGCACGCCGTCGCCGTCCGCCTCGCCATGAGCCTGCGGAGCGCCGCCCGCCGCCTGCTCGACCCCTGGGCGGGCCTGCTCCTCGCGGCGCTCATCGCTCTCGGCGTCGTGATCCTGATGTCCGCGCCCGGTCCTTGGCGCCTGATGGGCGGGGCGGAGGCTCCCCTGCGCGTGGAGCCTGCCGAGCCGTCCGACATCGCCGTGTTCGTGCTCGCCGGGCCGGCCGGTCACCGCTGCACGGCGGTCGTCTGGCTTCATGTCGACGTCCGACGCCCGGCGCTCACGGCGACGCTGGTCGCGCCCGACACGCGTTGTCCCGTGACGGGCAGCGGGTATGCGCCGGTCAGGACGCTCGCCACGGACGTGAGCCCTGCGGCGGCGGCCGACGCTCTCGGCGAGGCCCTGGGAGTCACATTCGCCGGCTGGCTGACGGTCGAGCGCAGTGGGATGGAGCGGCTCTTCGCCGCCACCAGCGAACTGGGCGCGGCCCCCGGAGGGCGGGCGGCCTTCAAGACGTCGATGAGTGCGTTCGCGAGCCGTGCCGTCGGGACCGGGGTCCTGGCGCGCCAGCGCGACGCTCTGCGTCGCGCATTGCGCGCCCTCCCGTACGCGCACGTCAAGGCGAACGCGCTCGTGAACTACGTGCTGGGGTCGGAGGACATCGCCACCGATCTCGACCTGCGCAAGACGACGAAGTTGGTGGAGGCGGTCAAGGCGGTGTCCGAGGGCGATGTGGCGGTCGGCGTCGCGGCGGCGATCGTCGAGACCTGCGGGCCGGCGATGTCGTGGCGTCTCGACTGCAGCCGGCTGGAGTCGTTGCGCCTTTCGCTTGCCTTCGGGCTCGAGGCGGCGTCGCCGGGACCTCGCGTGCGCCGCATCCGCCGCGCGGCTGAAGTCTTGGTGGTCGCGCCCACCTCCGCCGTCGCGCTCGCCGCCGACTTGCAGGACGAGCTCGGACGTGCGGGGGCCTTGCCGGTCACGGTCGACGCCGTGGTCGCCGGCGCCGAAGGGGTTGCGCTCAGCGAGGCGGTCAGACGGCGCCGACCCCTCGCCGTGGTGCTCGTATCGGGTACGACGGCCGAGGACGTCGCCCGGCTCAGGGATATGGGTGCGGCGCTGAAGACGGCCTTTCAACCCTGCGTCGTCGTCGGCGACGGTCGTGCGGGCGCCGGCCGCGCCGGCGACGACGCGCTGCGCAAGGCCGCCGGCCCGGCGCCGGTAGTGGCGGTAGAAGTCGCGGGCGGCGCTGACCCGTCGCCGTCGCCCGGGTGGCTGTGCGCCGGCGATGAGGCGCGCCGCTGCGCGGCGCGCCTCATCGCCGGCGCCGTCGCGCGGTCGTGCTGGCCGGAGTACCTGGCCCCGGGCCTCGTCGGCACCCGCGTGGGGTTCAGCTATGCGGCGCGACGGACGGTCGAGGTGGCCGTCGTCGGCGCGGGTGGACTGCGGCTGCAGCCCTGGCTGGCAGCGTGCGGGTATCAGGTGCGGGAGACGGGAGGCGCGGCCGCGGGAGGTCCGGACGGACCGGCGGTCGTGTATCGGCCGGGCTACCGCCGCGCGGCGCTGACCGTGGCGGGCGACCTGCCGCGGCCGTCCCTCGCCGTGGCGCGCGACCCCGCGGCGCCCGCGGCGGTGACCGTGTCGGTCCCCGGCGAGTGAGTGACCGTGTTGAGGGGCCGAGCGTGAGTGGAATGAGGATCGGATGGGCAACGTCGCCTCGGCGGCACGACCCGCTGGCGCCCCGGGACGGCGGTGGTCACCGCCAGGGGGCGATGAGGTTGCGAGCGGAACGCGGTGGCCGATGGAAGAGACGGAACGGGGCGCCCCGAGGGGCGCCCCGTTCCGCACGCGGATGAGACGTCGGTCGTCTACGAGCGCCGACGACGCAGAAGCGCACCGCTGCCGGCGAGGCCGGCCCCCGCTCCGAGGAGCATGAGGATCTCACCGCCGGTGAAGGCGAGCTCGCCTTCTTGCTCACCGGGGGCCTGGAGGCTCGCCAGGTAGTCTTCGAGGACGCCCTCGAGGTCCGTGTACTGCTGGTAGATCGCGTTCTCGCGCAGGTACTCGAGCGCGGCACGGATCTCGGCCGCCGTCCAGTCGCCGTCGATGGTGCCGTCCTTGGCATCTTCGATGATGGCGTCGATCGTCGCCTGGGACACGGCGAGAGCAGCCGACGCGAAGACGAGCGTGGCGACGGCGACGAGCATCAGCGCGACGAACAGCTTGACCTTCATATCTTCACCCCCCTCCCCTCAGTAGCGCATGCCTGCGGGTCCGTCACATCATTCGATGTCTTATACCACGTGGGGACGAGGATGGGAACACTCCGGCGGAGGGCGTTCGTTCGCCGGTCGCCGCTCCGCGACGCGAGGGTCGGCTATACTGCCGCACATGCGCGTCCGCGCAGAGAGCGACTCCGCCGCAGGCCTGCCGGCGCCGTCCTGGCGCGACTCGTTGCCGTGCGCGCTGACGCTCTGCGCGTTCGCGGCGTTCTCGTTCCTCTCCGGCGGCTACGTGCTGACGAGGGCGGCGCCGATCGCCATCGCCTGGCTCCTCGCTGCGGCGGTCCTGGTCTGGGCCGTTCCGGGATGGGTGCGTCCGTCCGCGCTGTTCCTCGCCGCCCTGGCCTTTCTTGCCGGGTACGCGGTCTGGGCCGGCGTGTCGATCCTGTGGTCGTTCGGGCCCGACCTCTCGTGGAGGGCGTTCGACTACGCCGCGTTCTACGTCGCCGTGGCCGCGGTCCTCGGCGCCGCCCGCACCGGTCGCGGACAACTGCGCCTTGCCGGGTACGGCTTCCTCGTCGTGACGGTCGCGGTCGCCTGCTACGCGTTCGCGGGCAAGGTGTTGCCCGATGTGGTGACGCATGCCCACACGTATGCCCGCCTGGACAGTCCTGTCGGCTACTGGAACGTGCTCGCCCTTCTCATGGTGATGGCGCTGCCGGTGGCGCTCTCTCTGGCGGCGCGACGCGGCGCGCCCCTTGCCGTCCGCGCCGCGGCCGCCGCCGCTGCCGTACCGGTGGCGTTCACGTTCGTGTTCTCGTTCTCGCGCGGCGGCATCATCGCCCTGGCGGTCGCCCTCGTCGCGTACTTCGCGCTCTGCGACCGGCGCCTGTCCTCGCTGGCCGCGCTGCTCGCGATCGTCGCGCCCGTCGCCCTCGCCATCTGGCGCGTCAGGGGGCTCGACACGCTCTTTTCGGCGACCGTCGACGACGCCTTGCGGACTGCCCAGGGGCACGAGCTCCTGCGCTGGTCCCTGGTGGCACTAGGGGCGACGTTCGTCCTGGAACTGGCGCTTGCGGCACTTGAGCGGGGCATCGCCTGGCCGCGCTGGGTCCGCGTCGCCACCGGGGTCGCGGTGCTCGTCGGGGTGCTCGTGGTGGGCGGTGGCGGGACGTTCGCCTACATCGACCGGCAGGGCGGCGCCGACTGGGTGCGCGAGCAGTACCGGACGTTCATGGCGGACTCTGACACGCGCAGGACGGGGGACACGCCCGGCAGGCTCCTGTCGTTGAACAGCGGTCGTCCTCCCCTCTGGCGGCAGGCGCTGGAACAGTACGACGCCGGCCCGAAAGTGGGCACCGGGGCCGGCACGTATCGCTTCACGCACTATCGCTTCCGCCACGACGGCGGCGTGACGAAGCACGCGCACAGCCAGTGGTTGAACGCGCTCAGCGAACTCGGTCTTCCCGGTCTTGTCACGTTCGCCGGCGCCATGGTCCTCTTCGTCGTGGCCGCGTTGCGGGGCTCGATCCGCGGGCGCCGCGACCCCGAACGGGCGTTGCTCGCCGCCCTCCAGGCGGGACTCGTCGCCTTCATCGTGCACATGACGTGGGATTGGGACTGGGACATGGCGGCGGCGGGCGTCGCGCTGATGCTCTTCGCCGCCACGCCGGCGGCCTACGTCTCGAGCAGGGACGCCGCGCCCGCGGCGTGCGGCGACGACGTGGGCGACGACGACCTCCCGAGCACGGGCGCCGAGCAGGCCGACGTCCCCGTCGGCGCGGCCGGGGCCGTGGTCGGCCCCGGCCGCGCTGACGCGTCGGGCGCCCGTGGCATGTCGAAACTGCGAGCGCTCGCGCGGCGTGTCGCGGCTTCCGGGCTGCTGGTGCTGCTCGCTGCGAGCTGGACCCCGCCCTATCTGGCCGACCGCGCGCAGAACCGCGCCGTCGAGGAGGCGGCGACGGGTGACCTCGTCGCCGCCTCCGACGCGGCGCGCAGCGCGCATCGCTGGGACCCGCTCGCCGCCGAGCCGCTGATCACGCTCGCGCTCGTGCAGCAGCAGCGTGGCGACAACCGCGCGGCGCTCCGCACGCTGCGCGAGGCCGCGCGGCTGCAGCCGCAGAACTACGAGGTCCACTACCAGCTCGCGATGCTGTTGGAGCACGCGTTCGACCGTGACGGCGAGGCGGCATTGGAGTTCCGCCGGGCACTCCGACTGAACCCGCTGCACGACAGCTCGAGGTACGAGCTGGAGACGCTGGCGGGTGGAGGGTGAAGTCGTTCAGCGGACCGTGACCGACCTCCTCGGGCTGGTCACGACGCCCAGCCAGCGGACACGCAGGCGCCGGGTGTGGCTCAGGGGCAGAGGTCCGATCGGTCTGTAGCGCCCCGTGTCCGCTCGCCCCGACGAGGCCGGCCCTGGCGTTCGGAGCGCGCCTGGCCGATGGTAGACTAGCCGCCCGAGTCGTGTCCGAGCCGTCGGGCGCGCGCAGGAGGACGGAGGAGTGCAACGGGCATGGATGGCGTCGCGCCGATCGGTGTCGTCGGCACAGGATATGTGGGTCTCGTCACGGCGGTCTGTTTCGCTCATCTCGGGCATCGCGTGGTGTGTATGGACGTCGACGAGGCGAAGATCGCGGGGCTGCGCTCCGGCCGCCTGCCGATCTATGAGCCGGGCCTCGACAAGCTGATCGACGACACGACGGAGCGGCTCTCATTCACGACGTCGTACGACGAGCTGCTCGAAGGCTGTCACATCCTGTTCATCGCCGTCGACACGCCGCCTTCCGCTTCTGGCGACGCCGACCTCTCGCGTGTCCAACGGGCGACGCGCGAGATCGCCCGCCGCGGGGGCGAGCGCCTTATGGTGATGAAGAGCACCGTGCCGGTCGGCACGGGTGAGAGGGTGACGGCAGACTTCACCGGGCTCGGCGTGTCGCAGATCGCCTACGTCTCGAACCCCGAGTTCCTGCGGGAAGGGGCGGCGATCCAGGACTTCCTCGAGCCCGACCGCATCGTCATCGGCTCGTTTCGCCCCGAGGACGGCGACGTGGTCGAGGCGCTGTACCGGGGCATCGACGCCGAAGTGGTGCGCACCTCGGTGGCCACCGCCGAGATGATCAAGTACGCCTCGAACGCCTTCCTGGCGACGAAGATCTCGTTCATCAACGAGATCGCCAACGTGTGCGAACAGGTCGGGGCCGACGTGCGCGAGGTCGCGCGCGGCATGGGTCTCGACCATCGCATCGGGCCGCACTTTCTGCAAGCCGGGATCGGCTACGGCGGCTCGTGCTTCCCCAAGGACGTGCAGGCGCTCAAGCAGCTCGCTGGCAACAGCGGCTACCACTTCCAGTTGCTCACCGCGGTGCTGGAGGTCAACGCCCTGCAGAAGCGGCGCGTCGTCACCAAGCTCAAGCAGCGCCTGGGCCGCCTGCACGGCAAGAAGGTCGCGCTGCTCGGTCTGACGTTCAAACCGAACACCGACGACCTCCGCGAGGCGGCGTCCATCGTCCTCGCCGCGCGGCTTCAGGGGGAGGGTGCGAGAGTGAGCGCCCACGATCCCATGATCCCCGCCGGCGAGCACCCGTCGTTCCCCGGCGTGGCCATCGTCGACGACCCCCTCGAGGCCTTGTCCGACGCCGACGCCGCCGTGCTCGTCACAGAATGGCCGGAGTACGGCCGGCTCGACTGGGGCGCGGCCGCCGCCGTCATGCGGCGCCCGCTGCTCATTGACGGGCGCAACTTCCTCGACCCGGACGTCGTCGCCGCATCCGGCCTCGAGTACGACGGGATCGGGCTCGGCGACGCCGAGCCTCCAGCCTGGCCGGCCTGATCGAGGCAGCGATGTCGCGTCCTGCCACGCCGTCGCAGGCCGTCATCCTCGTCGGAGGCGAGGGTACGCGCCTGCGTCCCGTCACGTCGCGCGTGCCGAAGCCGGTCGCGCCGGTCGTGGAGCGGCCTTTCGTCGCCTACATCCTCGACGACCTCGCGCGCCACGGCGTCGCCCGGGCGGTGTTCTCGAGCGGGTATCTCGCCGCCGCCATCGAGGCCGAGATCGGCGACGGCGCGGCGTACGGCGTGGCCGTGGACTACGTCGTGGAAGACGAGCCCCTGGGCACGGCGGGGGCGATCGCGAACTGCGCCCCGAAGCTCGACGACGGGCCGTTCTTCGTCTTCAACGGCGACGTCCTCAGCGACGTCGACCTTGGCGCCTTCGCCGCCGTCCACGGCGAGAAGGGCGGCATGGCGACGATCTTCCTCACCGCGGTGGCCGACCCCCGTCGCTACGGGCTCGTCCAGCTCCGCGACGACGGCTCCGTGGCGGACTTCCTCGAGAAGCCCGGCGAATGGGAGGGCACGGCGCTCATCAACGCCGGTGTCTATGTGCTCGAGCCGGAGATCCTCGATCTGATCCCCCGGGGCAGGCTGTTCTCGATCGAGCGCGGCGTGTTCCCCAAGCTGGCGCGCGCCGGGTCCCTCTACGGCTACGTCGACCATGGCTACTGGCGCGACATCGGCACGCCCGAAAGCTACCTGCAGGCCCACTTCGACATCCTCGAGCGCGTCGTGCGTACCGCGGTCGGTGACGACATGGGTGACTCGTACGTGTATGTCTCGCCGTCGGCGACGCTCAGCACGGCGGCACGGATCGTGCCGCCCTGCTACGTCGCCGACGGCGCGGCCATCGCCTCCGGCGCGCGCGTCGGTCCGCTCGCGGTCGTGGGCGCCGGCGCCGTCGTCGGCGAGGGCGCGAGCGTGGTGGAATCGGTCCTGCAGGCGGCCGTGCGGGTCGAGCCTCACGCCGACGTCTCGCGGAGCATCCTGGTCCGCGAGAGCCGCGTCGGCGCCGGCGCCCAGATCCACGCCGCCGTCCTCGGCGAGGCCTGCGACGTGGGCGCCGGCAACCAGCTCGCGGCCGGCATCTGGCTGGCTCCGGGCACCGTGCTCGCCGACGGCTGCGTCGGCTTTCGCGAGCAGTTCGACGCTCGGGAGTCGTGAAGGCGCGGCGCTCGCCCGGCGAGCCGCGCCTGTCGACGACCGGCGAGGAGGGGAGATGACGATACCCGAGTCCATCTTCAAGGCGTACGACGTGCGCGGGGTCTACCCGTCGGAGATCGACGAAGCGGCGGCCGAACGCATCGGGCTCGCGCTGGCACAGCAGTTGGGGGCGCGTTCGCTCGGCGCGGGCATGGACCCGCGTCCGTCGTCGCCCGGCCTGCTGGACGCGTTCTGCGCCGGCGCCGCCGCCGGGGGAGCGTCCGTGCGCGACTTCGGGCTGGTGCCGACCGAGATGCTGTACTTCGGTGTGGCCGACCGCGGTCTCGACGGCGGAGCCATGGTCACGGCCTCGCACAATCCTTCGCGCTACAACGGCCTGAAGCTCGTGGGCGAGGGCGCGCTGCCGCTCTCGGGCGACGAGGGCATGCCCGAGCTCATGCGGCGCGTCCTCGCCCTGGACGGGCTGCCGCCGGCGCCGGCCGGCGCCGGGCGTACGCGCGAGGACCTCTACCCGTCGTACGTCGGGCACCTGCGCCGGTTCGCCGACGTGGCGGCGTTCCGACCGCTCAAGGTGGTGATGGACGCCGCCAACGGCGTCGCCGGCAAGCTCGCCCCGCTCGTCTTCGCCGACACGGCGCTCAGGACCGTCCCCATGTACTTCGAGGTCGACGGCACCTTCCCGAACCATCACCCGGACCCGCTGCTCGAGGAGAACCGGCGGGAGATCAGCGCCCGCGTGCTCGCCGAAAAGGCCGACCTCGGCATCGCCTGGGACGGCGACGCCGACCGCTGTTTCTTCATCGACGAGACGGGTGCGTTCGTGCCCGGTGACTTCGTCACCGCTCTGTTGGCCCAGGCACTGCTCGCGACGCATCCCGGCGCCGCGATCCTCTACGACGTGCGTGCCAGCCGCGCCGTACCGGACACGATCCGCGCTCACGGCGGCGTCCCGCTCGTGAACCGCGTCGGCCACGCGTTCTTCAAGCAGCGCATGCGCCGCGAGCCGGTGCTGTTCGGCGGCGAGGTCTCGGGGCACTACTACTTCCGCGACAACTACAACGCCGACTCGGGTTTCATCCCGGCCCTGCTCATCCTTGACCTGCTCAGCCGCACGGGGAAGACGCTGGCCGAGCTCCTGGAGCCGCTGCGCCGGCGGTACTTCATCTCCGGCGAGATCAACTCCCAGGTCGACGACGTCGACGCCGTGCTCGCGCGTCTCGAGGAGAGGTTCGCCGACGGCACAGTCACGAAGCTGGACGGCATCTCCGTCGACTACGAGCACTGGCACTTCAACGTGCGCCCGTCGAACACGGAGCCGCTCGTGCGTCTCAACCTCGGCGCCGACAGCCGCGAGATCATGGAAGAGAAGAGGGACCTGGTGCTCAGCATCATTCGCGGCGCCTGAGGGGCTCCGGGGGACGGGCGGAGGCGCGCGAGCGGTCCATGCAGGACAGGGGAGCGGAGAACGTGGGGGCAGCGGTGGACGATCTCGGGCCGGCGCGGGTCGCCGAGCTCGACGCGAGCGACATGCTCGGCGCGATCGCCGGCCTCGCCGGGCAGGTCCGTGACGGCTACGCCGAGGCGCGGCGGCAGCTCGACCTGGTGGCGTTCGAAGACGGCGCGGCGACGGCCGCGCCGGCTCCGCCGGCGCGGCCGTCCGGCGTCGCCGTCCTCGGCATGGGCGGCTCAGCCATCGGCGCTGACCTCGTCTTCGCCACCTTCGCGGACCTGGCGGTCCCCGCCGTCGTCGTCCGCGACGAGAGGCTCCCGGGTTGGGTTGACGAGCGGACCCTGGTCGTCGCCGTGAGCTATTCGGGAGACACGGCCGAGACGCTCGCCGCCACGGCGGCGGCGACGGCGCGCGGCTGCCGCCCGGTCTGTGTCACCGCGGGCGGTCAGCTCGCGGCGTTCGCCGGCGCATGCGGCCTGCCCCTCCTGACGATACCGACCGGGCGGCAGCCGCGCGCCGCCCTCGGCCTTCTGGCCATGGCGGTGCTCGCGGCGCTCGAGCGCGCCGGGCTGGTGCCGACTTGCGGCGAAGCAGTCGCCGAGGCCGCCGCCCTGCTGGACGTCGCGGCGGCGCAGTACGCGCCGGATGTCGGTGAGCAGTCCAACCCGGCGAAGGCCCTTGCACGGCGGTTGCAGGGGCGCGTGCCGCTGGTCTGCGGGCAGGGCCTCACGGCGCCGGTGGCGCGCCGCTGGAAGACGCAGCTCAACGAGAACGCCAAGGTTGCGGCCTTCTTCGCCACACTCCCTGAGCTCGACCACAATGAGGTCGAGGCATGGGGAGCCGGCGGCCCGCTGGACGCGTCGGGCTGCGTCGTCATGCTCGAGGATCAGGGCGCCGGTGACCGTCCGCGTCGCCGGTCCACGGTGACGGCCGAGACCTTCGCCGCCGCCGGGGTCCCGGTCGAACGTCTTGAGACACAGGGTGTGAGCCCGCTGGCGCGCGTGTTCTCGCTGGTCGCGCTGGGCGATCACGTGTCGTTGTACCTCGCCCTCCTGCGCGGCGTGGACCCGACGCCGGTCGAGGCCATCCAGCGTCTCAAGCGGCGCCTCGGCGACGGTACGGGAGGGCCGTGACGTCGTGGAGGGCGACGGGCTGGATCGGGGCGAGGGAGAGGGTGCGGGCGGCGGAGGTCTCGTCGGCGGAAGGGCCGACGAAAGGGAGGTCGCCGGCGGAAGGGCCGACCATGGAACAGTCGGTGGTGACGGGTCCGAGGCCGGCGGCCAGCTCGTGGACGTGGTCGTGGCCGAGGTCGGCGCCGCAGCCGTCGCCGCCACTGTGTTTCCGGAAGCGCAGCCGGTCGTCCTGACGCGGGCCGAGCTGCGCCCGCAGGTCCCCTTCGCGGGCCCGCTCTTCGCGCTGCTCGGCGCGGTGCGGCCCGGGACGACCGTCGGGCTCGTCGTGCCGGGCGTGTGGCGCGGCCCGGCCGCCGGCGGGGCCGCGCCTGGTACGTCCGCGGTTGCGGCTACGCTTGGTATGTCCGGCGGCGTGGCGGCGCCCGGCACGTCCGGCGCCGTCGCCCGGTCTTCGCAGGTCGCGCCCGTCCTTGTCCCCGTCCGCGACCACGTGAACCTTGTCCTCCGGGGCCCGCTCACCGGTCGCTGGCCGGCGGGCGTGCCGCGCAGCTTTCCCTGCATGACCGGCATATATCAACCCGCCGCGGCTAGGGCCGCGGCGGGTGCTCCGATATACTCCGAAGACGTCGTCGCGGCCGGGGTGCGCGACGCCGCGCGGCTCACGCCGTTCGAGCGTCGCGCTCTCGACGAGGCGGGGTCAGCGGCGTACGCCGACTGCCTCGTCCCCGCGGTCGTGGTGGCGGCGTTCTACGGTCTCAAGGTGGCCGCCTGCCTCGTCGTGGCGGCGGCCGACGAACGAGAGTGAGGGCTTCTTCCGTGACTTCCGAGTACGACATCAAGGACATCGGCCTCGCCCCGCAGGGCGTCCTGCGCATCGAGTGGGCCGACATGCACATGCCCGTGCTCAAGGCCATCCGCGAGCGCTTCGCCGTCGAGCAGCCGCTCAAAGGCGTGCGCGTCGGCGCCTGCCTGCACGTCACGACCGAGACGGCCAACCTCATGCGCACGCTCAAGGCGGGCGGCGCCGACATCGTCCTGTGCGCCAGCAACCCGCTGAGCACCCAGGACGACGTGGCCGCCGCCCTCGTCGACGAGTACGGTATCCGCGTCCATGCCATCAAAGGCGAGGACGATGCGACGTACTACCGCCACATCAACGCCTGCGTCGACCACCGTCCCAACATCACCATGGACGACGGCGCCGACGTCATCGGCGTTCTGCATGGCGAGCGCCCCGACATGGCGAGCGACATCATCGGCGGCACCGAAGAGACGACCACCGGCGTCATCCGCCTCAAGGCTCTCGAGGCCGAGGGCCGCCTCATGTTCCCTGTGGTGGCCGTCAACGAGGCCAACACCAAGCACATGTTCGACAACCGCTACGGCACGGGGCAGAGCACGCTCGACGGCGTCATCCGGGCGACGAACATCCTCATCGCCGGCAGCACCGTGTGCGTGGCTGGCTACGGCTGGTGCGGGCGCGGCCTCGCCAACCGCATGAAGGGCCACGGCGCCGACGTCATCGTCCTCGAGGTCGATCCGCTGCGCGCTCTCGAGGCGGTCATGGACGGGTTCCGCGTCATGCCCATCGCCGAGGCGGCCAAGGTCGCCGGCCTGTTCGTCACCGCGACGGGCGACATCCATGTCATCCGCAGCGAGCACTTCGAGGTCATGAGGGACGGCGCCATCGTGGCCAACACAGGGCACTTCAACGTCGAGATCGACATCCCGGCCCTCGAGAAGCTCGCCGTCAAGAAGCGCCGCGTGCGCGAGTACGTCGACGAGTACACCATGGCCGACGGGCGCCGCATCTACCTGCTCGCCGAGGGGCGCCTGGTCAACCTCTCGGCGGCCGAAGGCCACCCGGCTGCGGTCATGGACATGAGCTTCGCCAACCAGTCGCTCAGCGCCGAGTACATGGTCCGGCACCACGACGAGCTCGAGAAGAGGGTCTACGTGGTGCCGAAAGACATCGACGACGAGATCGCCCGCCTCAAGCTCGCGAGCATGGACGTCGCCTGCGACACGCTCACCGCCGAGCAGGCCGCGTATCTCGCCTCCTGGGACCAGGGTACCTGAGGGCGGCGCCGGGTACAGGGGTGACCGCGTGACCGACGTCGGCGTCAGTGCGGACCTGTCGAAGCTGCGCGTGCGGACTGTCGAGATCCGTGACGACGAGGTCGTCCTCATCGACCAGCGCGTCCTCCCGCATGAGGAGCGGTACGTCCATTGCCGCACGTGGCGCGAGGTCGCCGAGGCCATCCGCGACATGACGGTGCGCGGTGCGCCGGCGATCGGCGTGGCGGCGGCCGGCGGGCTCGCGCTCGCGGCAGGCGAAGCCGCCGCGAGCGCCGACGACCCGGCCGCCTTCCGCGCCGCCCTCGACGAAGCGGCCGCCGGGCTCACGGCGACGCGGCCGACGGCGGTCAACCTGGCCTGGGCGGTCGCCGAGATGCGCGCCGT
>Ga0116187_1001364_pt1 | contig 26097 bp, 37 predicted proteins | sample AD_JPNNA6_MetaG_FD_89755 | JGI IMG/M metagenome (GOLD analysis project Ga0116187, IMG submission 89755) | Active sludge microbial communities of municipal wastewater-treating anaerobic digesters from Japan - AD_JPNNA6_MetaG | ecosystem: Engineered > Bioreactor > Anaerobic > Digestate | place... | reverse complement strand
TTTTGAGATAAACTTTTCCTAATCCATATCTAAGATCACAGTAAGTAATAACTGAATCGGGAATATATTTATTTATAAAATAATTAAATAATTTAGAAAATCCTCCTACAACTAAATGATTATTCTTATTACAAAACCTTAAAATTTCATATTCAAAATTCTTATTAAATCTAGGTTTACCCATGGTTAAACATGAAACTAATTCATCATTATAAAATAAACCAAAATGAATACCATTTATGAACCCTTGTAAATGATTAGAGTCCAAAAAATTAAAAATTGATTTATTATCAATTTCTTTAATATTACATTTACGGGCATATATTCTATTTGGAGTCTTGCCCAATTTATTTAATAAAATAGATTTAATAATATCTTGTTTTTCGATCCATTCATCTTCAAAAATATGAATAAGATAAATATGTTTTTGTGCACAGTTTTTAGTTTTATTTAAATGATAGTTCGAACTTTTACCATTTCTTTCACTATGCCAATATAAACCATTAAACTCGATCGCGAGATTTTTATTCGGTATATAAATATCTAACTCTAAACCATCAAGAATATCTCTATTTGATTGCTCTATTATTTCATTTTCATTTAAGTTTTCTTTTAAGAAATTATATATTTCATTTTCATATTTAGAAATAGAAAAATTAGTTTTTTTAGGAAAACATATTGGGCATTTTGGAATAATCCCATTATCTAAATTAGATTCAAATACATTACTACATTTTAAACATGTGAAAGAATATATTTTTTTAGTATTTGAATATTCTTCTAAAGTAAAATTAGGTTTAACTAGATTTTTTAATCTATCAGAATTAATTAATTTGTTATAAAATAACTTTCTCTGTTTTTCTTTTAATTTTTCTTGAATTTGTTTATTTTGTAATGGATATTCAAACCCATATTTATTTAAACATGTTTGTTTTATCTTTTCTTTAATCAAATTATTTTGTAAAGGATTTTCTACTCCATATTTATTTAAAAAGGTTTTCTTAGATTTCTCTTTAAAATAAGAAGTTTTAGAAATATTATCAACACCATATTTTTCTAAACATGTTTCCTTTAATTTTTCTTGTACTTCTTTATTTTGTAAAGGATATTTTGAACCATATTTTCCTAAGCATGTTTGTTTATATTTTTCTTTTATTTCTTCATTTTGAAACGGATGTTCTGTTCCGTATTTGTCTAACCAAGTTTTTCTAGATTTCTCTTTAAAATAAGAAGTTTTAGAAATATTATCAACACCATATTTTTCTAAACATGTTTCCTTACACTTATTTTTAATAATATCAGATTGAAACGAATGTTCAACACCGTAGTTATTTAATAAAGTATTTTTCTTTTTTTCTTTAATTTTTTCAACTTGAGAAATATTCTCTACACCATATTTATTTAAACATGTTTGTTTTATCTTTTCTTTAATTAGATTACTTTGTAAAGGGTTTTCTACTCCATAATTATTTAAACACGTTTGTTTAAATTTTTCTTGAACAATTTTAAGTTTAAAAGGATGATCCACACCATATTTATTTAAGAATGTTTCTTTCTTTTTTTTATTTATATCTTTACTCAAGGAAGCATTAGTTACCCCATATCTCTTTAAACAAGTTTGTTTAATTTTTTCCTTAACATCATTATCATTTTTTGAACACTTACCAGAACAATATAATCTATATCCAGAATTTATATTTATGAAAATTGCATTTTTTCCGCATACTTTACATTTATTTGGTTGAACATTATTTAAAACTAAATATAAAAATTCAAAAGGATTAGATATATTTAAGTCTTCTAAAATATAATTAAAAAGTAATTTATTTTTATATTTTAATTTTCTAAAAAATAAAGATATACCTCTACCTATCTCTTTGTAGTTCTTAGTTTTATATTTTTTAAATAATTCTTCTAAAATAAATTTTTTTATTTCTTCATTAGTTATCATATTCATTTAAGTACCATTCTACGGTTTTTCTTAACCCAGAATCTAAACAAGTTGTGGCAGTAAATCCAAATAAATCCTTAGCCTTAGATACATCTAAAACTCTTCTAGGTTGACCATCCAGTTTTCCATTCCATTTTATTTCAAATCGTTTACCCTTTATTTCAAAAAGCTTATTAATCAATTCAATTATACTGGTTTCAATTCCTGTCCCAATATTTACAGGATTAGTTTCATTATAATAAATAGATGCTAATATTAAAGCTTCAACACAATCCTCTATATATAAAAAATCTCTAGTAGAACTCCCTGTTCCCCAACACTCTAAAATATCATTATCTTTTAATTTTAAAATTTTTTTAATTAATGCTGGAATTACATGAGAACTTTCTAGGTCGAAATTATCATATGGGCCATATAAATTCGCTGGCATCAAATAAATACCATTTAATCCATATTGAAATCTATATGTCTGTAACATAGACAATAATACTCTCTTTGCGATACCATATCCAGAATTGGTTTCTTCGGGAAATCCATTCCAAAGATTTTCTTCTTTAAAAGGAATTTCTGTAAATTTTGGATAAGAACATACTGTTCCAACTTGTATGAACTTTTTTATTTTATAAATTCTGGCCATTTCAATGAGATTAATTCCCATTTGTAAATTATTATAAAAAAAAGAAGCAGGCGACTTACTATTTACGCCAATACCCCCCACTTCTGCGGCCAAATGAAATATAATTTCAGGTTTACAATCAATAAACCATTGTTTTGTTAAATTCTTATCTGTCAAATCATATACATTATGAGGACAGTGTTTAATTGTACAACCCAAAGATTCTAACTTCTTGCACAAATGTTTGCCTAAGAAACCGGAGTTTCCAGTTACGCCAATCGAATAATTCCTAAGATTGCTAAACATTAGCAAAATTTCCTTCTTTCTTTATAAATTTTCTTTTAAAACCAGATTATAATCTGATTCACACATAATATCAATTAATTCTGTTAGTGATATTTTGGGTTCCCAATTCAATAACATTTTAGCTTTATTTGAATCACTTAACAAAATTTTAACCTCACTAGGTCTAAAATATTTTGAATCAATAGTTACATAATTTTCATAATTTAAATTAAAATGTTTAAATGATGCCTTTACAAAATCTCTAACAGAATATGTTTTTCCTGTACCTATTACAAAGTCTTCAGGTTCTTTATATTGTAACATTAACCACATTACTTCTACATATTCTTTTGCATAACCCCAATCTCTCTTTGAGTTTAAATTACCTAATTTTAACTCATCTTGTAATCCTAATTTTATTCTAGCTGCGGCACGTGTAATTTTTCTTGTAACAAATGTTTCTCCTCTTCTGGGAGATTCATGATTAAACAGTATACCATTACTAGCAAATATTTTATATGAATTTCTGTAATTTTTAGTTAAATAATGGCAGAACACTTTACTACACGCATAGGGGGAAACTGGGTTAAATGGAGTATTTTCATTCTGTGGCACTTCCAGTACATCACCAAACATCTCAGAAGATCCTGCTTGATAAAATCTAGTATAATTTTCTAAATTATTATTTTTTATAGATTCTAAAATATTTAATACTCCAGAATTATTTGTATGTATGGTATAACTTGGTATATCAAAACTAATTTTTACATGACTTTGAGCTGCCAAATTATATACCTCGTTGGGCTTAATTTTTCTTATTAATTTATCAATTACTAAAGAATCATTTATATCACCATAATGAAGATTTAAATTATTAAATATATGATCGACTCTTCCTGTATTAAAAGAACTTGATCTTCTAATTATACCATGAACATTATAATCTTTTTCTAATAAAAACTCAGCCAAATACGATCCATCTTGCCCCGTTATTCCTGTAATTAATGCAGTTCTTTTTTTCATTTAAATTAAACACTTTCATTTTTAAGAATATTAAGTTTTTTTAGTTTATTTTGAAACTCTGTAATTTCTCTTTTAGATAGATTACAGTTGGAAATATTAATATTTTCAAATTTTTGTTTAGAAAATAAATCACTTAAAAACTCAATTTCAAATTTATTAAGTTTAACAGAATTCAATGTATAATCTTCAAATGATTCCCATGTAAAGGGGCACCAAATTTTAACAATATCTGCTATAACTTTGGCATAAAGACGTAATTCTTTTTGAGAATGATCATCCAATCGCAATTTCAAAAAATGAAGAAGATTTTTCAAATCCATTTGCCAATATATTTCTGTATATAAACTTAATGGTAAATCTACTCTAGCTATTTCTCTAGAAATTTTATGTTTGAGTCTCTCTTGATAATCTTCAAAAACTAATTCTTGAAGATTCTTTTGTTGTTTAGAATGTAATTCTCCCTCAATTAAACTTAAAATTTCTTCAGAACTACCTTGTTTATTTAAACTATTTTGAGTTCTCCATTGATTTGATTCAACTTTAAAAAATGTATCAGATGCCTCAGAATATCGAAGACTCATCTCATTTACTGAAGCTGTCCTATGACGAATTAATTGCCTGATCACAAAAATAGGAAGTTTTATATGAAATCTAATATTAGGAAATTCAAACGGAGATGTATGCTCATTTCGAAATAAATAACGAATTAAAGAACGATCATCATTTACAGATTTTGTACCTTTTCCATAAGAAACTCTAGCCCCTTGCACAACCGATGAATCGTTACCCATATAATCAATTACTCTAACAAATCCCTCATTAAGTACAGGAAAAGATTTTCCCAATATTTCATCTAATAATGGAACTTTTATTCTTTCTAATTTCTCCCAAGACATAGCAATTAAAATCCTTTCTAATTACTCAAAATTTTGATGTTTTTCGTGTTTTCAGAAATTATCTATAGTATGAGTTTTTATTTAATCTAACCATAGTGAAAATCTAATGATTTATCAAAATTTCAATAATCTAAAATTTAATCCATTGTTTTTGATCTCTTTTTCTTTTTCTTTTTATTATTAAAAATCGAGTAGCAAACAGCAATAGCTTGTTTATGGTGTGGTTGAATTTTCTTACCATCTCTGGAAGTAATACCATCATCCAATACTTCTGGAATACAACGATTTAAGAATTCTTTTGATAATTCACCTTTAAATGGTTTAGGCATTGTTTTTATCCTCGTTATATATTGTAAATATTACTCACAACTACATTGTTGTTTTTTTGATAAACATTTTCTAAATAATCCCCACATCTCATAGGATAATTTATCTATGATTTTCATTATTTTATTAATTCTTCTTTTATTCAATTCAATATTAAATTCATTGTTAATTTTATTGTATTCTTGATCTAATATTAACTTATTATTAAATTTTAATAAAGAATTCGAACGCCTTAATAATTCCTCATATAACTTAAATTTATCTTCAAGAAAATAATAACAATCAATAGATTTCATGATCAATTTCCATTGAATAAGAGTTCTATTTATTATAAGATTATTTTGTTTAATTTTGTCAATATCACTTATAGGTTTCATATATTCTTGAAAATTCACCGTTAAGCAAGTTTGTAATGTTTCCACTGCATACTCCACAGCATCTTCCTTATTAGACCACGTAGTTAAATCATCTTTATCTTCGCCATGCTCCATTTCTATAAGAAATTTCTTAGAGTTAAACATTTCTTTATTTTACCTCACATAAAATGCCCTGGCAGTTAACCCATTTAAATTTAATTTAAAATATTTATCAGAGTTATAATATTTATATTCCCAATTATAATCAAAACAAATTGGATCCAATCTATTTACTTTTAAATTATCCGGAAAAGCAAAATAACAATCAGAATTATTTTTTGAATTATTACATACCATTAATAAAATTCTTTCTTGTGAATCTTTTCTAACAATAAACTGAATGTCATTATTTGTTGAATAACATTTTATATCTTTTAAATCGTCAGTAATTTCTTCTATTAGAAATTTAGAACATTTAAATGCCTCATATGAGATTTTCTTGACATTACTAAATGCAAAATTATCAGATTTAGACAACTCCCAAAAACAACATCCTTGAGCGCCGTTAATCCAAGCAGCATAATTTTGATATCTCAGTTCTTCTTCTAGTAAGTAACCTGTATTACTTGTTGGACTATTACATCCCTTAAACTCTCTTCCTTGTGAAAAGAGTAACCATCCTTTCTTTAATTTTAGATCATTTACATTACATTTATTTTCTATTAAATTCTCAATTGCTTTTTTGGTTCTATCTACAGTTCTAGCTAAAAACTTTCCATTACCATTATTTCCATCATTTAAAAAATCTCCCAAATAAAAATTATCCCAAATATAATCCCCGATACCTCTCAATTCGTTTAATAAAACTTTTAATTGGGGATATATATTAGGATCGAAATCATAATTACCATATCCTCTAATAACATTAAATATTGGATGTTTATTGATATTAATATCTGTTATTTCTAAAATTCTCTTATAATTTAACAATGTTTCATAATTAGTTTGTCTAACTCCCAATTTTCTAGCAGAATCCCCCCCATAAGGTTCATCAGATAACATCCATCCCAATAATTGTGGTTTTGAAGATATAGCTCTAATACGATTTACAAACTCCTTCATAATACCATTGGGGATTTCATCCCAATTACCATTTAAGAATAATTTCATACCTTTATCAGTTTTAGAAAGAATTGGAATCAAAGCTTTTATATCTATTTTATTATCTGTTTCTTTTTTCTTTTTTTCTAGAAAATCTAATAATCTTAAATGTGTTTTAGTTGTAGTCCATTGATCTGGAGAGCGTTTATAAATATCCCCCCATGCTTCAGTATTACTAAAATTCAAAGTATAAATAAAATTAAACCACCAACATCCGCTATCAATTAAATAATTTAGATTACCTTTTTTCCATTCAACAGAACTGACTCTTGGATCATCAAATTCACCCAAACTATGAATGTTTATTGCCCATCCAATAGGAAACCACTTGTATTTATTACATTTATCATTTCTCTTTCTTGAAAATGGATATGTTTTATTTTCTGAAATATTACCTTTTTCTAATATTTTAGTTCTAGTTATTTTTTCATCAGGAATAATAATTGGGGGCGAGGAAGAAGTATCCATTCCTATAGTACTTCCGGAAATACCATTATATCCATATAGTTTACCAAATTCATAACTCATAATATTAGTATTCTCCAGTTAAAAATAATTTACTTTCTTTTTCTCTTCGTTTAGTTAAACCTTTTAATTCGACTTTCTTACCTTTATAAGTTATTTTATTCCATCTTAAAAATTCATTTATAACTTCTTCAAATTTTCCCTCATTTAATCTTTTTAACAAAGTAGAATTGGAAAAATTTCCAGATCCCACATTAAACACAAAAGAAGTTAAAGCATCAAACTGGTTTTGAGTAAGATCTATTTTAACTAATTTATTTATAATATCTTCAGCTTGAGAAAGATCATCTTGTAAAATCTTTATGGCAGTTTGTTCATTGATTCTTTGAATATTATATCTTTCTGATAAAATCCCAGCATGTCCAAATCCTATAGTCCAAACACCTTTGGAGTCTTTATACCAAGTTGGAGAAAAACCCTCAAAATTTTTAATAAATCTAATACCTTTATCACTAATATTCATTTTTTTATCCTCCAAAACATTTAAATTTAATCCTTTATACAATATATATTAAATTATGAAAAGTATGTGTTATATTATATTTTTTGGTTGTTTAAGCTGGGGTTATTTTTTAAAAAGGAAGGAAGCAAATATGGACGAAATAAGTAACAAAAAAGAGAATGGGGATTCGGGTGTGAGGTATTATGAGTACTTCACACAAATCGAGGAATTTGAAAAAACGGTCGAATGGTTATTAAAATTTTGTAAGTTCGATCCGAATGTGTATCAAACTTCTCTTCGATTATTACATTTTTTATTAACAGATAAATTTATAGTGGATCGTAAGATCCGGAGGGAATTACATCAAGATATTACTAAACACTTTATGGCACTACGAATTGATTCAAATATAACAGAGTTATCTTTTGGGTTCTTTGAAATAGGAATCGCATTAGAAACTTCGTTATTTGGACAACATCAGGAAAAAAGTAGAATATTGTTTTCCAGAGAAAACGGGGACCCTATTAGAAATTTAGTTATAGGATGGGGTCCGAAAGATTGTCAAATTAAGTTAAAAATTAATAAAAGATCCTGGAAAGGATCCGACGGCGAAGTAGATTTAACGTCCCCACGAAAATTTTATATTCAGGGAGATAAAACTATTGAATTGTATGAGGGAGTTCCTAGCAGATTATATGTTAGAAAAAGTATTTCAGAAAGGACATCTTATAAAATAAGAATAAACGATGATTGTTCTTTAACTCCAATCCCCCCAGAATCAAAAGAAGAAAAAAAGGTTTCTTGAAATAATTAAATAATTTGGATGAGTATTGATTGAAAAGGAATACCACGCTCTGTTGTTTCTACGTATTTTACAATAGCGTATTTTCCAATCAACTCATCCTTTTTTTGCCACAATTTTATTCTAGTTTCTTGCGTAAAAATTGGACCTGTACCAACTTTAAATCTATTATCTTTTTTATCTGCTAAAATTAAGGCGCCCAGTCTATTTTTTGGATTTCCATAAATATCTTTCTCTTCAGTCACACCTACTACCAAATACTTATCAGTTTTCATAGGTTTAAATTTTAATAAATCTGTACTTCTTTTTCCAATTTTATATAAACTTTTTGGGTTTCTAACTATAATACCTTCATAGCCCTGACTTTTAAATTTATCTAAATATATCCAAATTTCATCTTTATTATAAATTTTATATGTTGGTACAATTTTTATGTTAGAAGATAGTATAAATATTTTTTCCAATAATTTTAATTTCCTATATCTTTCCTCAAATGTTTTGTTAAAATCAATAATATCAAAAACATAATAATCTATTTTTCTAAAATTCTTATGTATTCCCTTTCTTACTACTATTGATCTAATAGTTTGTAAATTATATCCTTTTTTATATAATTCACCATCGAGATATTCTTTATCTAATTTATAATGTTTTAAAATTTCATTTATATGCGGAATTGAATTAATATCATTTCCTTGTAAACTAACAAAATTACCTTTTTTGTATATAGCCCTTACTCCATTAATTTTTGGTTGAACATAGAAATAATCTGTTTTCCATCTATCTATAATACTTTCTTGAAATGGAATAGCAAGCATTGCTTGATCACGTTTTGCATAAGTGATCTCATTAAAAAAATCTCTTATCATTTTTAACTTTTCCATCGTCTATTTAAATATTCTATTTCATTAAATATCATATTTTTTTCATTCTCATTATCAATAAGTATTGCTTTTTTATTTTCAGAAGTATCTTTAAAATTTAAAATAAAAGGAATATTTAAAGGACTATTACTTTTTAAAATAAGAGCAAATGTTTCCCTAAGTTTTTTAGGACCTATTAATAATTCATGCACTTTATTGTTATTTAAACCAAATATATATGGATTTTTTTGGAATAGAGTAAACTTTAACCCTACAAAATCCTTAACTCCTTTTTCTTTTTCTGATGGAATACTAGAATTCATAAATAAAAAATCATCCCCATCAGGTGTTTGATGAATAGGTCTCCCAAGAGTTGTTAGGTTCATTAATTAAATTCCTTTCTTTTTATTTAAGTTTTTCTTAGCTCTTTTTTCCATAGCATTCAATTTAGTATAATATGATTTACTCAATCCAGGTTCAACTAAATGATCTTTTGCAATTGATTTAGCTTCCTCTTCATTGTCGGTATGTTCTTTTTCAACTTCAATTCCCATATTTAATTGTTTTGAATCAAACTCTTCATCGGGAATATCGTTATGTTTTCCAATTTCTTGCAAAAAAAATTTAGATAACATGATTATTGTGACCTATTTTTTTAAAATTTATTTCTGAAAATAATTCTATATATATTTAATATTAAATTAATAATTATTTTTCAAAAAAAAAAAATAAAGGAGGGAAAACTTAGAAAGAAAAAATTGTTTTTGGATCATTAGATCCAAAAACATATATTTAGGTTTTAATATATATAATCAAAAAAGGAATGTGAATATGACTGTTTACGAAAAAATTATTTGGCATTTAAAATCTATTGATTATTTGAAATACCAAGTTATAAGAAAAGATAAAAATTATTCTTATCTTATTAGGTTAGGTAAATTAAAGATTTATTTTAGTCAAGAGATATACACTCTTTCATGGCCCGGTATTCAAATAAAAAATAATATTTTTAATGACAAAACGTTCATCAATTATTTATTCCAAGTCATTCATAGAATTGAATCTTTAAAAATCAGAAACGTACTACTAGATAATATTAAGAGTATGAGTTCTGAAGAATATAAAAAATTCATAAATTTAGGACAAAATTTTCCTTTCTTATTTAGAACTGAAATACTGGAATATATTGCAACAAATGAGTTTAAAAACGAAACCGAAATAATTCAAGATGATCCAATTTCTGATAAATATGGGTATGGGCACGCATTTGAAATGATCGAAAAAAAATATAAATTAATTAATGACGAACTTTATATGAGATCTTTAAAAAAAGAAATAAACGACGATATTCATTATATATATTAAAAGGTAATCAATATAACATTATTTTAGGAGGATTTTTTATGAAGTATTCCGTTTATTACAAAGGAGTATGGCTATTCGATACGGTATTTGGATGTATCGAAGAATATATTATCAAAGCAATAAAAGTGTCATTCCAAACCCAGGATATTGATCCTCGGGAAGTATTAATAACTCCCAAGATCAATATTAACTAGTAGTATATCTTCTATAAATCACAGGATGTTATTATATCTTCCTGTGATTTTTTTCATTGAATTACTTCAAAGATTGGATTATTTAATATTTTATTATCAGCATATACAAAGTCTTTATTATATTGCCCATATATTTTTTTTGTTTGAAAATCGACATGTAAACATTGTATACTTTGGTCCACTATGGCTTTATATCCATTCTGAAGAATTAATTCTGTAAAATGTGCATCTTCATTTACAAAGTTATCAAGATTATTTTTAGAATGACACATAAACCAAGGTTTTCTAATTTGTTTAAAACAATCAACTCTAATCAAACAAAATCCCATTCCAACTAACCAATTATTTTCAATAAGTTTTTCTTCAGTTTTAATCTTATCTAATTCAACAACCATACCTTTTTTATCCAATTGTAAATGTACGGAATCACTGGGTAAACCTTTTAATTGATAATTTCCAGATACCATCCCAATACTATTATCCTCTTCTAAAATATCAATTAAAGTACAAAAATCATGATCTGGGGGAATAATATCATTATCTATAAATAATAGATATTTAGCATCTCTTCTTAAACATTCTTCTGCTAATAAATTTCTGGCCTCATCTACTCTATGCCCAACCACTTTTATAAAATCACTTTGAAAACTTCTTCTCATTTTTAATCTAGTTAAATCAAATGCTATAGGGTCATCTTCTTTACGCAAAGGAGTGGCAATTAAAATTAATGGAAAATCATTAGGAATTCTAAGTTGTTCAAATGTTTTTAAATTATTAATTGCATTAGAGGCATATACAGCATTGTTATCTTTTACTCCATAACATTTTTTCCAAGTTTTATCAAAATGTAATAATTTAATATTAATATCCACTAATGCTTGTTCTTTAGTATATTCAAATAAATTCTTACTAAAGAAATAATCTTCCCCCATACTCCAATAACCATCTTCTGACCCAAAAGCCCAAAATAAAGGAAATGGAACTTTTTTGGATATTTCATCAATATTCATTAAAGTAAACCCCATACCACACAAATCTGTTTCTTTAATATTATCAGATATTTCTGTATCATTAAAATTGCCATGAGCAGTAATTAAAGGTTCTACTTTTCTATAATAATTTCCACATACAACCAATTTATTTGTTTTATTTATTAATTCAAAAAGATTTAATAGAGCATTATTTGGAGCAATTATATCATCGTCAACAAATAGAAGATATTTACACCCACAATCACAAGCTTTTCTTACTGCCATATTTCTAGCTTGAATAATATCTAATCCCCAAATGTCCAAAGTATTATAAGTAATATTCTCTGGAACAACTAATCTATTTCTAATATCTGTTAAAACTAAATCATTTTGATTTCTTCTAGTGGTAACAATTAATAAATCAAATTTTCTTTCTGAATTAAATTGATAACTATTACTTTCTTTTTCAAATATTTTATAAACAAAATTTAGATTATTTTCTTTAATAAATAAATTAACTCTAAGGATGAAATCTTGAACAATACGATATTCCCAATCTGTTAATTTTGATAACTTTTCCCATATTGTTTTTGATTTAATCTCTTTAAAAGCTCTATATTCAATTTCAATTTCTTTTAATAGCTTAATTAAATTTTTCATATTTTTATAAATTTCCTTTTTTTATTTTAAAGATAAATTTCTACACTTAAATTTGAAAATCTTGTAAGTTCTCGAAGAATAATGGGATAAACTTTATTCCAATCTAATCCCCCCGATCCACATCCTAATTTTGGAAATGCAATTGATTTAATCCCATTCTTTAAAATCTTAAGTTCTAAATCTAACATTCCATTCTCAATAAACATTAATTCAGACTTTTCTTCCCAGCGTCTTTTTGTTGGAAAATTAAAAATGAATTTTGGATATACTAGATTGGTTCTTGTTACAAAAATATTTCCCGGATATAATCCATTAATATCACAATATTCTTTATATCGAATATAATTCTCAGGAAATTTATAACGAAATTGTAATACCAACCCTTTACCCATTATCCCAACACAATTTACAGGATTGACATAAACTTCACATTTTGAACTAAATATACTCTTCTTAGTAAAAAAAATTACATCCATATTATTTTTGTCCTTTTTTATTATTATATATATTTAATTATGAACATTGATAATTTAAACCATTTTTTTGGAGGTGTATTATGGGTATAGAAGTAAAAATTATAGACTGGAGGATTGAGATTTGGTAAGAACCAGACCCGAGTGATATTTTTATCCCCGATAATTTCAGACGAATAATACAAGAGGAATTTACGTGTCAAGTAATAGTACAAGAAATATTAAGGGAAATTGAATTAGATAATCACCGATTAGTAAAATAGAAAATACATCATTAAATGACTACCGCGATAAAGGAGTGTAAAAATAATGGACAAATATCTCAAAGAAACATGGGTAATTATTCCAACGCCGTCTGGAAATAATATTACCACCGAAAGTGGTCTTCCAATAGCAACTATTTATGGAAATGTTGATACAGATCCAACAAAAGATCCCGAATATAAAAAAATTGCAAGGTTAATTTCTGCTACTCCAAAAATGTATACGTTACTAAATTATATCAAATTAATGAGTGATATACCGTCAATAGCTAAAGAAGTTTTTGGAGCACCTGTTTTTGATTTTGTGGTTAAAACATTAACTCCAGAAATAAAGAAAATTATGGATGAGATTGAGGAAGGAAAACATGAATAATAAAAACATACGTTCAATTTCTGAAATTAAAAAAGATATTAAAAATTATCATAAACTTATTACTTCTTATTCAGAGAATCTTTATTATGAATTATCTCAGGCGCAGGATAAAGAAATAAAGAAACTTAAAACAGCTCTTAATAAAAATTCAAAAAAATGGAATAAACTAAAGAAATTAGTCGACGAGCTGCTATCAACTTATGAAGAAAAAATCAAAGAAAATATAAAGAATACAGGAGAAGGACATGATAGCACTTAGATTAATTTGGAAGAAAAGTGTATATGATTTTAATGGAAAATTTTGTAATTATGAGTATAAAACCGATATTATTGAATTACCATCTAATGCTCAAGCATATCAATTTCCAGATTGTAAACTTCATGGATGGTTACCTGAATTAGTCGGGGGGAATGGATCATAGAAAAAGATTGAGTAAAAAAATGACCAAAGAACTTATATTCTCTATAACTAAAGATGATTTTGAAATTGAAGTTTTTCGAGCAGGTGGTAAGGGCGGACAAAAGCAAAATAAAACATCTTCTGGTGTACGAATTCGACATATCGCAAGTGGATGCACAGCAGAGAGTCGAGAAGAACGAAGTCAATATCAAAATAAAAAAATTGCATTTCAAAGATTGGTTAATTCACCAGAATTTAGAAAATGGTTAAGATTAGAAGTATCTAAAAGAGTGGGAAAAATGGCCGAAATTGAATTAAAAGTTAAAAACGCCATGCTTCCTAAAAATCTAAAAATTGAGAAATTTAATAGTAAAGAAAAAAGATGGGAATTAATACAAAATGATGAAATTGATTAATAAAAACAAAAAAGACATTAAAAAATCACAATATCAATATGAAACCTGCTCCAGAGAATAAATCATGATATAGAAGTATAAATATATACTTGACATTTTTATACCAAAATCCAAAGTTATCTCAATCAGATTGTTTTGTATTATAAAAAAATTTGTAGAATCTAAAAAATAGATCCACTGAACATCATAAAATTTGTGGAAAATTAATCAAATATATCGTCTGCGATAATTACATCATTAACTAAATATAAATTGAAAAATGTTGATATAATATAATTATAAAAAATAGAAAGTAATAATAAAATGAATGATGTAAACTATTATACTAAACTTGCCAGTACGGTAGATGAAATTTTGGAAGAACTTAAAAAAAATCCATCTCTCGGTGGTAAAAGTTGGAGTTTTTATGGCCGTGGTAAACTACATTGTACAGGTATTTGTAAAACCATATATAAATATCCTCCCAAAAACTATGGAGATGAAGAAATTCATGTCCATGTCTGTTTTCTAAACCAGGATGAATATCCTTCACGCCTCGAATTAAGAGAATATATGGAAAATATGCTCTCTGAGCGTGGGTATAATGTAAATGTATATGTAAAATAATATAACAAAACTTGGAATATTTTTTGAGGGTATGTCAGCATATATGACAATGTTGACATGCCCTGATTTTTTATATATTAAAAAGGAGGATATAATATTAAATGCGTTTCAATTGAAGAAATTAAAAAAATTTACACAAAACAAAAGAAGAACAACAATGGGAGCTTATTCAAACGCGCCTAAAGATGGTACATTGATTGAAATAGTTTTTGCCTATACAAAATATCCACTACTGTATTCATTGGATCAATTGGCGCTACATCCCGCCCGCAACCGCAAGCGCGGGAAGAAAAGGAGGAAAGCCATGAGTAAGCATACACCTGGACCCTGGAAGGTTATTTCGGAATCGAATAATACACTCATTGAATGTGAGGATGGATATGTAATAGCACAAATTAAAGGAGTGTCACTTAGCGTTGAAGGGTTTAATTATGAGGCCAACGCTCGGCTCATCGCTGCCTCGCCGAAGATGTATGAGTTGCTGGATAAATTGCGGGAGGTCATTATCGAAACCAGCGAAAATGGGAATAGTACCACCGGACTGATGACCGTTTGGAACACGATTGCAACTGATGGAATGGATCTGCTCGATGAAATCGACGGCCAGGAGGCCGACCATGAGAACAATTGAGGAAATCAGGCAAGATATAAAAAAGAGTGATGACTCCGTTGGAATCGTGCGTGGGTTTGAATATCTGAATTTATTTATGGAATTGGCTCAGGCCCAGGACGCGGAGATCGCCCGGCTGCGACTGCAATGCGAATGGCAACCAATCGAGACTGCGCCGAAGGATGGGACGGTGATTGAGTTATATTCTATAAATTTTGAATATCCATACATATGCAGATGGATAGATATTCAAAAAGATTCAATATTACAAAAAATGAATAAAATGAGCGGATTCTATTCTGTAGAAACAAACAAATTAATTGAAAATTCTACTCATTGGAGATCTATACCCGAAATCCAAAAAGGAGAATAATTATGAAAACCGCGGGAGCTGTATTATTAGTAATTGGGATCGTCACATGTTTGATGGTTTTCCCTCTCGACGTGTTGCTTTCAAAAGGAAAGTTAGAACATGAAAGTAACACACTGTATTATAGTCAAGGGGTAACCGACGACCTCGCCAAAAAAACCTTCGATTATTTAGTCAGGGAAGGCATCTTTGGCGAAAAAACTGAGGCAGACATTTTCCTCAGTAAACCAGGGGAAAAAACATATGAACTAAGACTCATTATAGAGGATGATGACGTAGGTTTCCTCCAGAAATTGTATTTACAAGCCGTGGCCATTGAAATGGCCGAAGAGATATTTGATAACAACATTCTTCGTATTAAAGTGTGTAACAAATATCTAATGACAAAATATACCATTAGCGGGTAAATTAAAATTTATAAAAAGGGTGTGAAAAATTATATTTACACCCTTTTTTATTTCTCTAATTTAAGGTATTTTTTATGAAATTTATTTTGATTATTTCAATAATTTTTGAACTATTTTTTCTTATAATATTTCTAGACTATATTTCTAAAAAAGATTATAAATATGATTATAGTTATTCAAATATTTCTCCCTATTATATGAAGTTAAATTTGACAGATGATGATAGATCTCAACTAAAAAATGATTTCAAAAACATTCTACTTTCAAAATACCCTAATACTTTTTTTATATTTAAAAATAAATTTCAAGATCCGAGTTTAGTTCATGAAATGACTAAAGTTAATCAAAACTTTAAATTAAAAATAATTGAATTATTTCAAGAAGAAAAAGGATCTCTAATTTGTAGTATTGACTCACAATTATTAAATAACTTGAAAGAGATTGTGATTAATTATGAGTTCAAAAATTCTAGAAATTCTAAATAATAATTTAGAAATTAAAAATACATTTCCATCTTTTATTGAGTTAAATAATATTCACTATGAAGTAAAAGTGGGGTCTGTATCTTATGGCATAACTAAGGAAACATCTGATAATGATATTTTAGCAATCACTATCCCCAAAGCAGAAGATATTTTTCCATTTATTTCTGGATACTTATTTGGATTTGGGTCACCCCATAATTACTTTACCACATTTCAAAAACATCACATAAATTATAATCAAAATTCCTATGATATTTCAATATATTCTATTGTAAAATATTTTGAATTATGTATGCACAATAATCCAAATATGATTGATTCATTATTTGTGCCTGATAACTGTATTATTACTATTTCCAAAATTGGAGAAATGATAAAAAAAGAAAGAAGAAAATTTCTTAGTAAAGAATGTTATGATAAATTTAAAGGTTACTCATATAGTCAATTTTCTAAAATGAGGAATAAAAAAAGAGAATCAACAGAAAGACAATCTAATATAGATAAATTTGGGTATGATACTAAATTTGCATATCATTGCGTAAGATTAATCTTGGAACTTGAATTTATTTTAAAATATCATGATTTAGTTTTAAATAGTAATGTTAAATTTTTAACAGATATTCGTAATGGTGAATACACAATAAAAGAATTAGAAGATTGGTTTATCTCAAAAGAAACTGAAGTAGATCAACTTTATCAAAATTGTAAGTTACCCAATCGTTCTAATTATAAAGAAATAAAGGATTTGTTACTAAATTGTTTAGAAGAACATTTTGGAAATATTTCTAGATTCTATCCCAAAGGAATAACATACATATATAGTCTAATTTAAAATTAATATAATTCATAAAATTCATCTTTTTATTATATATATTAAAAAGTGACAATAAGACAAAATATTTTTAGGAGGGTTTATTATGTTAGACATTATGATTGTTGCAGAAACCGTTGGGATGTATTTAAATGGAGTGAAGAAGTGGTGGATTTTCCCACTTTCTTACTTCGTATTTTTCTTCTTTCTGGGGTTCTGCGCCGCAGTGGTTGGCGCGGATCTTTCAAAAGAAGGGAACACGATTTTTGTGGCCCAGATTATTTCCATGAGTTGGATCGTCTGGGGAGCCGTTTGGCTCCATAAATCTCGACAAAATAAATTGTCGAGAAACAATTAGGATTCGATTTGCGGGTGTGGTGGAATGGCATACACGGTGGACTTAAAATCCACTGGTAGAAATACCATGAGGGTTCGAATCCCTCCACCCGCATTTTATTTTTTTAAAAATAAAAAAAGGAGAAATAAATGCCTCTAGAAATAATTGTGGGATTAATAACGGGAGCGTGCTGGTACAAAGGTCTAAAATATTGGTATGTGCCATGTATTGTCTTTTTTATAGCATTAATTACATCCACTTGGATATGTATAGAGGGGAGAATATTCGAGCAAACCGAAGAAATCAAAAGTGTAATATTAACCATTCAGTGGTATTTTATAGTTATAATGTATTTATGGTCTTTATATGTAATGTATTACAATTGGAATTCTAAATAAATCATAGTTCAATAATAATAAGAAGAAAATAATTCTAAATCTTCTTATTATTTTTTTTCTAAATTTTTTAAATAATATATATTAAATAATAAGTGTTAGGTTGTGTTTATTTTTTCATTAAAAAAGGAAGGGAAAAATTTCATGTATAAAATTAATCCAAAACACACAATCAAGAATTACAGAAATTATGGAGAAAATTATAATGATTTTACTAAGTACATGTTAAGAATTATTCGTCTTAGTAAGTATAAAGGTCTTGTTTTTATAAATAATATAGAGACAAATATACCTACGTATGTAGAAATAAAAATATCAGAAAAAGAAAATTTGGAATATCTTATGAAATCGTATAATTCAAAACAATCTTTAGATATTCTAAAAACCAATTTAAAAAAAGACAATCAAGGTAAATATAAAAAAATATGGATAATGTGGGAAACTTTATCTTTAAAATTTAAAGAAGAATTAAAAGAATTAGAATGGGCAGAATTAACATTATCTAAAGAAAAGGCTAAATATTTAAATGATAATATTGATGAAAATTTAAAACTTCTAAAAAAAATAATGCAGCATTTAAGTGAATCGGAAAATATCCTTGTTAATGGCGAGGATATCAATAAATGTATAATTTGGATTGAATATATGAAAGAAATTAAAATTGATAAAAAACACTTATATTATGAATTAGAATCTATAATATCTCAGGAAACTACAAAAAGTGAAGATCAATGGAATGAAAGATTAAAATAATTATATATATTAAAATATGATTTATAAAAACTTTAGGGAGAAAAAAAAATGAAACCAAATCGAAATTACATAGGGTACGTAAAGGGAAAAGATGGGAAATTTTATGCTCATTATCTGAAATGTAACAACGTGGGTTGGTACGTCGTCCTAGACGACGGGCGAAAAACACGTATGGGAGGTGATTCTAGTTTTTTAGATTATTGGGCTGTATCGGACGCAGAAGCCCCCGCCGAATTAGTAGCGGCGGTGGGACAAAAAATTATGTTTGCTCGCCAGAAAGAGGAGAAGTATCGGCGGGCCAGAGAGGCAATCCAAGAAGCCGCACGGGCACTGACGGGATCCGGGCGGATCGAGCGAGGTACGGTACACACCACGGCAGACGGACTCCAAGTTTACGTTTACCGGATTTATCTCGCAGCGGTAAACGCCCAGGCCGGCACCATCAGCCTGAAACTGGAGATGCGCTGTCAGTCAGCTCAGGACGACGCAGTATTCATCGACATTACGCCGGACGAGGCGTGGTTCCGCCAAACATTCCCCGACGACGCTTCTGATTTCTACGAGCGCGTCGATATCTACAAGTCCGGAGGTCGCCGGGTATCGTCACAGAATGTATCGTATGGTTACGGTGTCGTACTCCGGCATGAATATTACCTAATGCCGGATGGAAAAACAAAGGAAATGACTACATCAATTGGAAGAGATTGATGTAGTTGTCAAATCCCTCATAATCATGGGGGATTTTTTTGTAATAAATAATTTAAAACAAAATATTATAATTTAATTAGGAGAGACCAAACGTGAATATTCATGCTCAAATTAAGTTCAATACAGGTGTATGGGAATATAAATGGATCAATCCAAGCGATGGGGTTTATGAACATTTTTATAAACCTGTAAATGATGAATGGACATCTGGAGGGACATCAATTTGCCCAAATGTAATTATCGAAAATTTTAAAAGAGCATATCATTTAGATAATGATTATATTAAAGATCAGGTTCATTATTACTTTTTTACTGAAATCTTATCAGAAATTAAAGAAATTCGAGTTAACTTCCATAATGGTGATGTAGTCTCTTTTCCTTCAAAAGAGGAATTTCTAAAATTCTTTAGCTAATGTATTAGGTTAAAAAACATGTTTTTTACTATATATATACATATTTAATATTGTAGTATTTCCTTTATAATTATTTATAGAAGAGATACATATTCTAACCTTTTAAGGAGAAGGACATGTCAAAAAAAGAGAAGTATTTATGGGCGGGGGCTTTCGGGATAGTAGTAGTTGCGTTGTTCTTGATTGGTATCTTTCAAGAACAACTTGTTGGTCACGTCAGATCTTCGGGGGCGGATGTTCCCGAGGAATGGATGAATCGGAGAATTGCTATGGAGAAATATTTCCATAGCCACCGAAATCCAGAATTCTCAATGGTAATATTCTCGGAATACCGAGATATTGCCGATAAGATCAAGTCGGACAGGTGGGTTTCTGTCCGAGATTCTGAGATTACCACGACTTTGATAGTCTCAGAAAAAATGTATTTTCTAGGTTCCGGGCGCCAAGATTTTCCTGTGGCATTTCAGTTTTCGGATTCTGAGTTGTTTCCGGGAGGAAAGACTCAGAATGAGTTGTCGCGAGAAATCCAGAACACACTCTTTGAGTGTGTTCAAGAATTCCAAAAAAATAGTCCCAATGGGACTATATTGGAATTCAAGTTGGCGTTGTTGCAAAAATTTGACAACGCCAAGGTTTCCGTGGCATTCTTCCCCACGGAAACCTTAATTAATCAACTCTTCCAAGAAAAGGAGAAGTTGATTAAGAAGTATGGTAAATAGTTTACTGGATAGGAGCCCCTAACAAGGCTCCTTTTTTTTCTTAAGTTTCTAATAAAACACTTTCCATTTTTTTTGCTAATTTTACATAATCAAATTGTTGAATAAATTTTTCAGCATTAATTCTCATTTTATATAATCTATTTTCATCCTTCAACAAGTCGCACATTGTATCAATGAATAGTTTATAACAATCTCTGTTTTCTATATTTGGATAATTTAAGATAATACCAGTTTTATTATTCTCAATTACTTCGTTTACCGCTCCTTTATTTGTAGTAATTGGAATACATCCAGAGGCTTGGCATTGCGTAAATACCATACCAAATGTTTCATGATATAAATTAGGGTGAATATATAAATTACTAGTTTTAAATTGATAGGCTAGATCTTTCATAGATATTAATTCATTTATAAATACATTCTTAGAATTATTTAAATTATGAAAAATTTCTTGATAATCTTCATTTATCTTTTCATTATTATATAACTTCATATTAGAGTAAATATGTAATTCTAAATCTTCATTTTTACTTTGAATACAAATATCATTAAATATTTTATTTAATAACTCTAACCCTTTATAGGGAATGGATGCAAATATTAATTTATTTTTATTTCTTTCTGCATATCCAAAATATAATGAAGAATCAATTGGATTTCCTATTGTGTAAAACTTATTTTGCAAGGTATCTGGAATATTAAAATATTTAAAAAAAGTATTTTTTTGCCAATTTGAAACACAAAAGAACCCATTCAAAACTTTAATAATTTCATATTTATATAACCAATTATGTACTAAGTGTTGATCGTATGAATCATGAGAAAAATAATATATTTTCTTTTTATTTATAAATTTTTCTAATTCATATGGAAATGTCCTATTACATATAATAATATCACAATTATTTAAAATATCTAAAGTATGTTTGTTGTTAAATAATTGAATATTATTTTGTTCTATATTTTCATAATTTAGATTATTACAAATAAATACATTATGGCCTATCTGTTGTAACCCTTTTGCAAATAAAATTAAAGAAGTTTCACTCCCACCTAAATAAGTTTTATATGGAGTTTCCAAATCAAAAGGTTGACCATTATCATATAATAAAATATTCATATTTATTTTTCTTTCTTTTTTTAAATTTCTTCAAAAAAATTATGAAATACAAATACTAATAAAATCCAAATATATAAAGGAGAAAATACGGCAATCCATGAAATAGTTGTTAATCCAAATATTTTTAATATAAATAATAAAGCTTGATTTGAAAAAGCAATCAAATCTAAATCCATAGAAAAGAAGATTTCTTTAACTTCTTCTTTTTCATTATTATTTTCTTGATTATCATTAGACTCATTGAAGTTGGATGTCATTATTAGTTTTCCCCACAAACATTTTTATAAAATAAAGATTTAATGTTAGGATTTTTTCTAACAACACTTTAGCATCTGCTAAATTTGTAACTTTTGACATTTGATTTGCTACTATTGTATTTATATCACTAAAATCGGCCTTTAATATAATATCTAATTTAGCGTTACTTAGCATTTCTTCTTTTGTTCTGACTGCCTCTAAAGGGTCAATACTTTTTGAAATTCCATATACTTTACTTCTTACTATTTTAATCCAATTTTGTAACTCTTCATAAGTCATATGTATTAGAGGATCATATAACAATTCCTCTTCGAGATTATCATAAATTAAGATTTCCGTTCTAAAATCTGAATCTAAGACATTCCTCACATCCCATCCAGGATTATTTGATCCATCTAAAAATAATTTCCAATTAACTGGTATTTCTGGTCGTTTAACTTCCATATTTTCATAAAGAGCGGGCCATATTAATTTCATATAATAATTAACCATTTTTAAAATAAACCTCCATGTACGCATGAGGCGGCTGCCATAGCATATCTAGAATATGAAAGATTTGTAGCCGAAGAGACTGAATCTGAAGAATATTGATACTTTTGTGAAGTTCTAAGAATTTCATCAGAGGTTCCCGAGCCACCGCTTATATATCCATAAATTTGATTTCCGCATGCGGCCCCATCTTTTCTAGCAGTTATCTGTGTTCCTGTCGAAACTCCATCGTTTGATAAACTATATTTATCTGTAGTATTAAGTGGATTGTTAAAAGCGTTTCTTCCTCCAAAAAATATTCCTGTAGTAGAATTTGAGGTGGCAGATACCAATCCCCTCTGAGTTCCCAAATTTGTTCCCATTAAAACACTATTATTTGAGTATGTATACTTTTCAGTTGTATTATAATATACAAGAGGATTAGGTTGATACCCACCCCCAAATATTCCAAATTCCCTTTTTCCGATTCCAGCTAAACCCCTTTTTACTGATATTTCCGTACCACTACTCACGGTTTTACTAAAAAAACTTATCTCATCTGTTGTCCCAGTTAACCCCCCACTGGTTTCTCCTGCGCTAAAAACTCCTTCATTTAAATTTGAAATTCCCGCTAAAGCTCTTCTAGCAGTAGATAATGTATTATTATTTTCAACACTAGTATTATTAGCGAAATTTTGAATAATAATGACACTTATAATTGAAGACGTTCCTTGCCCGCCCGCAAAAACAGCCTCATTCTTAGACCCAACGCCCCCCATTTGTTGTACTGCATAATTTAAATTAGTACTAGTTTGAACAGTATTATTAAAAAAATTATATCTTTCAACAAAACTAAGTTCTGATCCGTTAGACCCACCCCCAAACAACCCAATTCCCCCATTAAATATATAGTTTTGAATATCGACTCCAACTATAGTTCCCGGGAATCTAACTCTTTTATAAAATCTAGAAGTTATAGAATTTGATATATCCCCGCCATAAATTGGGCCGCAGTTTTTATTTCTTCTATAAAATCTTAAATTTGCCTTATCTACCATTATTTTATGAGATCCTATTTACAAATCCTGAAATATTTACAACATTGGCCGTTCCGGCCGCCGCTTTTATAACCAATGAATTTTGTATAATTTCTCCAGCAACAACCAAAATTTTTCCCTGATTTGGAGGTAGATCTATTTTTGTTAAGCCCGAGTCACCCGTTTCCCCCCACCCCAATGTTAATGCCACACTAGAAGTAGAAATATTTGAGGCAAATAACCAAACTTCATCCCAACTTGATGTTCCTGACACGGCAGTATGTATAGTAGTTCCTGACCCAATCGCGGTCGCGGCTACTGCAATTTGTTTTCCGTTTGTTGATCCACTAAGTTTGTCTTTTGTGAAAGTGGCCATTTTTCATAATCCTCTGTTTTATCTTCAAGTAATTTTATAACATTGTTTTCAACATTAATTTTAGGAGCTTCCTTTAATCCTGTCATTTTTGTAATTGTTGGATAAATTTCTGTGTTAAAATCAGGATGATTCATCATTGTAATTAAATGATCATATGGAATGGTTCCCATTGAGACAAACATTGCTTGCGCCCGTTCGATTAATTTTAGTTTCCATTCTTCTCTCTGACAAAGTTGATGGGCTTCCTCATCAGAAAAATTCTTATATTTTCTAAGAGGTTGAATATCATCAATTAATTTATTGATAAAACTTAATTCTTGTTCTGCGGCCTTAATACATCTTTCTACACAATTTTTATGTGTTTCAATTTTTAGAAGTTCTGCTTCCCCTTCTAATTTTTTTATTTCATCTTTGGATTTAAGTTTTTTTTGAGATGTTAGAATTTTAATTTGAGTTTCAATCATTCCGGCCTTTGATTCTCCCAAAGCCAATTCTCTATCTTCCTTCATTTGACATAAAATTCTATATGCCTCATCAGGAGTTTTACAATTACCTACCATAAAATATAATATTTGAAAATTAGAATTTTTCCAATTCATATTTAACCTTTCTTTTTTTAATTTATTATTAACTGAAAACTTGCAATTCTAGTATATTTACACTTGTTTCAGGCATTTGAATAACATGTGTATGAGAAGACGTTGTGACTGCGTTTGTTGTTGTACTTGTGCAAGTTCCGGGTGTACCTAAAGTTACCGTTCTATTTGCAGATAAATCCCCGCCCCCGGTCAACCCATTTCCCGCCGTAATTGTACGTGTCGTGGGCGGCGCGCCAACATCCGAGTATGTTAACCCATGAGCGGCAAATGTGAATTGCGTAGCAGAAGTTGCCTTTAGAAAATGCCCAGCTGTTAGCCCTGAGGCAGTATGCGAAGAACTAACTAGATCATGGGGGGAAACAGGAAAATTGCTAGGTTTATTCTTTATTTTATTCCAATCACCCCATGGCAATGTTGTACTTCTCGTTGATGTAACATTATCATATGCAGTCACAATATCAATTCCCCAACCTGTTTCCCATCCAGTAGCAAAATTCGCGTAAGAAGCGTAAATTTCTGTTACAATTATCTGAGGATAATTCCAAACACTTGCTAATTCTCCAATATAAATTACACTATTGGTCGCTGTTTCACCGAATCTTATCGCAAATTCTCTATCTGTTTCTCCTAGAATATACGCAAAAGTATTCATCCATGTTCCAGTAGAATAATTATATCCCCCACAATATAAAGTAAATGATCCACCCGCGGAGTAGTTATATATTTGAACTTTCATACTTATCACTGTATTACTTCTTCTTTTGGGAAGAATAATTCTTATTGCGCCTGTAACAGAACTTGAATCAGATGAATATTTGGCATTACTTGGAGATACAATATGAGAGCCTGCCGCCCCCGTCCCCTTTAATATAGAATTTACAATATTAAATGTAGGATTTGCTGTGGTTCTTACATCCTGATCTATATATGTGTGGGATGTTCCATCGGAGTTAATATGATTATACGCGGTATTACCATAATCTCCGCGAAAAGCGGTAATTGAGGTTTCTCCTAAATTTACCCCGATTTGATCCGCAGAGACATACAATGTACCTATAGATCCAGCACTTCCAGCGTGGGAATATATGTTCCATGTCTGAGTAGTTCCACCATCATACGTAGTACCCGAAATACCATTACCAGCTATTAAATTTTGATGTGTATGCCCATCAAGACTAAATCCCGTAATAGCGTGTGTATGGGATGATAGCGAAACAAAGTTGGACGTAGACGCCGTTAAAGCTCCAGGTGTACCCAAAGTTA
>Ga0116187_1001360_pt1 | contig 26141 bp, 18 predicted proteins | sample AD_JPNNA6_MetaG_FD_89755 | JGI IMG/M metagenome (GOLD analysis project Ga0116187, IMG submission 89755) | Active sludge microbial communities of municipal wastewater-treating anaerobic digesters from Japan - AD_JPNNA6_MetaG | ecosystem: Engineered > Bioreactor > Anaerobic > Digestate | place... | reverse complement strand
TGCAGACGCTGGGCGCTTCCGGGGGGAAAGGGCTTGGGCGGACGCATGAAAAAACCTCCGGGCGAAGGCACCGGAGGTTGGGTTATTATACGTTTGCTTGCAAGATGGTATTACGTCCAGAGTCGCCGGGTTTTTCTGACCTGTCCCTGTTAACACCCGGCCGCAGGGAGCGTAGCGACCGCAGCCGCAGGCCGAGCGCAGCGAGCGCGCACGCCGACCCGCCGCCGCCTGGGCCAACGTTAGCGCGCCGGGGACGGCGGCGGTTGAGGCGTTCGCGGCAGCCTGCCGGGCGCAGCGGGGCCACGCCGGGCAAGATCGGCGGGCGTTGACGTGTCGCAACGTAGCGTCAGCGAAGTGGAGACACGACGGCGACGGCGCGGGTGTTCCAGGAGCGCCGCCTCAGCGCGCAATTCCTCGCGCACTAGCCGCCGCCGGCGGGGATGGTGCTTACCGGACCGCAGCGTAAGCGGAGGGAGGATGCAGGGCTCGTGATCAGCGCCAAGGAGTCCGCGACGCAGGGCTGGCGCGAGACGTGCCGCTGGGTTCTGCGGCTTGAGATTCGCTGGATTTGGCAACTAGCGAAAGTAAGTCCTACTCCAGCCATAACGGCAGAAAAAGTGATAGCGGGATCAGAATCCACCCAAGCAGTCCCAAAGCCTCTCCTAGTTTTGGTGGAATGTAGTGGATAGTTACATATCCAATGAGCGACGCCAGCGCGAGACATATACCTGTAACCGCGATAGGAAGCGAAAGGATCTTTTCGAGAACGTAGAAGACCAGATAGACCCAAATCCACACCCAGCCAAATGCTAAAATAAAAGCACTAGTTGTATATCTATATTGGGTTATAATCATTCGCAGATGCAGCCTAGTTCAAGCTGACGTTGGTGAATGGCTCGCAGATTTTCACCGGCAATATTCATGATAGCACTCCCACTAGCTGCTTCGGATTCAGCGAACGCTGAGTAGAACTCGGACAAGTGGCCACCAGGATCTAGTGCAGCACCGAGGATCTCACTGAGATCGCCCAAAGCCTCCTTCATACGATCAGTTGCGGATTCCTTAGCGAACTGCTGTGCAGCGGCAGAACCATAGCCTATGGCCCGCGCTGTTTGAGATGCACTCACAGCGTCCGCGGCGGTTGCAGTCCCGCCAGAAATGATCCCTCCACCTTGGCTAAGTGGTCTAGCTGTTTGAGGGTTTAGCACTTGGCGTGAGTTTGCAGAGATTGTTTGCAGCCCCGTTCTTGCTGTTACGCCGCCGAGCTTCTTGACGAGAGATGGAGCGGCAGCGATCAAGGCGGATCCTAGCGTCTGGGCAACCGAGAGTCTGGCATAATCAACTGTCCGCGAGTAATTCTGGCTAGAGCTAGTCAATGTCGCACTCGCTCGTGCTAACATTGCTTGGAAGAGCGCCTTTTGATAGGCCAGCTCCATACAGTCTAGGATGTTAATGTTCAGCAGGCTCCGTGCATTCGGATCGATTATGATCCGGTCCATTAGCCCCAGTAGATCGACGGAATTGACCGCGTCATTTCCGACCATCCCGTACAGGTTCAAGCCGCCCAATTCCTCAATCGGATCTCTGGATGGCCACCGTCCCGTCGAGGGGGTGTAATATCTGAAGCCGTAGTAGACCAGGCCGCCCTCGGTGGTGCTGTCGCGGTCCGTGAACTTCGTGCTGAAGCCGAAGGGGTTCACCAAGGCGGCCGTGCCGGCGGATTGCAGGACGTTACCGAAGGGATCGTACCGGTAGGCGGCAGCGATGGCGCCGGTGCCATCGTACAGGCCGATGATGTTATAGGAGCCGTCGTAGATGGGGTAGTAGGTCGAGCCGTTCGACAAGCTCACGGCAAGCAATCCGCCCACGCCGCCGGCGGCCTGGAGGCCACCCGAGGCATCGAGGCCCCAAGTGTAGGAACGCAGGATGGCGAAGGTGGAGCTGTCGATCTCGGCGATGAGGTTCCAGCCGTCGTAGACGAAGCGGATCTCGGCATTGGTGCCGACCTTCTTGGCGATGCGGCGGCCAAGGTAGTCGTACTTGAAGGTGGTGGTGGTGCCGGCCCGGGTGACGGAGGCGAGGCGGTTCTCGGCGTCGTAGGTGTAGGTGCGGGTGCCGTCGGCGGTGAGGTTGCCGGCAAGATCGTAGGTGAGCGCGGCGGCGCCCGGTGCCGCGCTGTACTGGTTGAGTGAATTTCGGGTGTAGCTGCCGGACTGGTCGGCGGTGCGGTTACCGATGGGGTCGTAGTCGTAGTCGCGGGCGGTGCCGGCGACGGCGGCGCCCTTGGCCCAGGTGGCGGTGAGGTCGTACTGGCCGGCCGTGTCGAGCTCGCGGCGATCCGTGTAGGTGAAGTCGCTGTAGAGGCCGGAACTGCGCTGGAGGAGCGCCATGAGGTTGATGCCGTCGGTCTTTTCGACCGAGCGCAAGCCCGCGTTGTTGTACTGGTAACTCGCGGCCACCATGAGATCGGCCGCCGGGCCCCAGGTGTGGTTGAGGTCGGAGACTCGGTTGCTGGCGGGTTCGTAGGTGGTATCGCGGCAATAACCCGAGAGCTGGGCGACGCGGGCGACGAGATTGGCGTTGGCCGCATAGGTGTACGTGAAGGCGGGCGCGGTGGAACCGGTCACGCTGTTGAGGCGCAGGAGCCCATCGTAACCGTAGGCGACGCGGTAATCGGTGGCGGCGCCGTACTGCACGGAGCCATCGGCGCCGTTGCGGCGGCCGGCGGTGCACTCACCAATCGTCGGAGAGGAAGGGCGCGGCCGGGAGCCCGGCGCCGTTGAAGAGCGTGGCGAGCGGGTTGGCCTGCCAGGCGTAGCGCACGGCGACCGGCTGCGGCACCTGCGCGGAGGCGACGACGACCGTGTCGCCCTCGATGCGCGCCTCGGCCCAGTGCCAGACCTTGTCCGCGCCGGCCACGGCGAACTCCCCGAGCTTGTCGCCCCGCGCCACGAGCCCGCCCTCGGTGCCCGTGTAGTGGATGCGGAGCGCACCCGGGAGGGTCTCCAGTTTGGCGAAGGTCGGACCGGCGGTGACGACCGCGCGCCCGTGGACGTCCTTCAGGGCCAGGAGCGCGAGGCGCTCGCCCACGGGGACCTTCTCGGTCGGGTGGATGTCGTCGGCGTCGCCGGTGTCGACGGTGACGATCGCCGCGGCGCCGGGGATGCTACGGCCGAGCTCCAGCTGGATCTCACGGATCTGGGTCCAGCCATCGGCGGAAGCCGGCGGCTCCGCCAGGCGCTTCGTGAACGCCGGGAGGCTGACGATGTAGAACGGGAAGTCGCCCTGGCCGAAGGCGGCGCGCCAGTCGGCGATCATCGCCGGCAGGAGCGTGCGGTACTGCTGCGCCTTGAACTGGTTGGCCTCGCCCTGGTACCAGAGCGCGCCGGTGAGCGCGAGCGGCGCGAGCGGGCGGATCATGCCGTTGAACAGCACCGCGGGCATGGTCGGATAGTTCTCGTAGGCGAGCGGCATCGGATGCGGAGCGCGGGCGTCGACGCTGACGATGCCCTTCCAGGCGCCTTCGAGCGCGACCGCCGAACCGTCGCCGAGGACGATCTTCAGATCGTCGGCGGGGTTGGCGAAGCCGCCGTCGGGCTTCGTCTTGAACACGCGGATGGCGATCCGGTTCTTGCCCGGCCGCAGCACGTCTGGGCCGATGAAGTAGGCGCGCGGATTCTCGACCCAGGAGCTGGCGCCGATCCAGCGGCCGTTGATGTGGACGGTGTCCATCTTTTCGACCACGCCGAGGAGGACCTTCGCCACGCCCGTCGGCAGCGGGTCGGGCAGCTCGATCTCGCGCCGCAGCCAGACAACGGCGGGCGACTCCGGCACGCCGAGATCGGCGAAGGCGGTCTTGAGGGTCGTCGGCTGCCAGGCGGAATCGTCGAGCGTCTCCTTGCCCCACTCCTCCTTCTGACCGCGATCGAACTCGTCGTACCAGTGGCTGACGAAGTTGCCGTACTCGGGCTCGCCGCTGGCCTGGAAGCGCTCGACCTCGGCCAGCGCCGGACTGAAGTCCGGCATGCGTTTGAGCGTCGCGGGCTCCATCCAGCACTCGGCCGGGGTGCCGCCGACGGCGCTCTGGATCAGCCCGATGGGGACGCCGGTCTCGGCATTCACCTTGCGGGCAAAATAGTAGGCCACCGCAGAGCCGCCGCCCCACTGCGGGAAAATCTCGGGCGAGCAGACCTTCCATTCGCCCACGGGCACGGCGACCGGAGCATAGGCGGACTTGGTGGGTATCCGGTAAAACCGGATGCCGGGGTGGTTCGCCGCCGCGACCTCGGCCTCGCCGTCACGCGCGCCGCGCAGGCTGAACTCCATGTTCGACTGCCCGCTGCACAGCCAGACGTCGCCCACGAGGATGTCGCCAAACTCGGCGTGTTGCGGGCCGTCGATCTGGAGCGTGTAGGGACCGCCGGCGGGTGGCGGGGCGAACTCGGCCTGCCACCGGCCATCGGCCGCCGCCGTCGCCGTCGCGGTCTGCCCGGCAATCGCGATGCGGACCTCGGCCCCGGGGGTGGTCCAGCCCCAGATGTGGTTCGGTTTGCCGCGCTGGAGCACCATATGGTCGCCGAAGACGGGACTGACGAACGGCAACGCTGCAACGTCGGCCGCGCCGAGGCGGGCACAGAAGAGGAGGACGAGGAGGGGGGTGATCAGAACGCGAAGCATGATGGACGGGAGTTTCTCAGAGGTCGGCCGCGGTACGCGAGTGCGGCCGCACTGCACCTATAGACTGGGAGCGGAACGTGAACAGTGCGGCGCACGAACCGGCGCGGGCTCAGCGCATCGCCGGATCGCCGGGCACGTACGGCAGGCGGAAGTTGACGAAGTGCTCGAGCGGCCGGGTGGCCGGCTCGACCCCGGCGGGCAGCGGACGTTGCGAGAAGGTCTGGAAATAGAGCAGGCAGCCGTCGCGCCAGAACGCCGCGTCCTTCTCCTGCCGGCGGAGCAACTGCTCGACATGCGTGTGGCGCCCGTGGTCGATGCGTCCGGCGATCGCCGCCCACTGCTTGCGCCAGCCGCCCACGTCGTCCACGCCGGACTGATACCGCAGCGCGAGCTCGTCCCAGAGCGTGCGGCCGGAGGCGAGCGGCCGGTCCCACGGCACATGGTGGAACCAGAGCAGGAATCTCTCCGGGCAGCGCGCGGGATCGCCGAAGCGTTGTGCGACCTCCGGGCGGTACTGGGCGACGGCGTTGGAGCCGGTGGCCGTGCGGTCGAAGCCGAGGCCGCGCTCGTCGGCGCGGTGGTAGTAGACGGAGGTCCAGTCGGGCCGGCCGGACTGGGCGACCCAGGGGCCGGGGCCGTAGTGGTGGCCCTCGGCCATGATGTGGTGCAGCCCGAGCGGCATCGAGTAGTTCACCACCGTCTCGTGCGAGGCGAGCAGCATGGTGGCGACGGTGCGCACGACCTCGGCGTCGTTGCCGAAGGTCATCCGCGTCCACTCATCGGCGATGGACTCCGAGGAAAGCGAGTGGTCCCAGGCGAGGCGGCCGTAGGCGTACCAGTTGGCGGCGGCGAGCGGATGACCGGTCCAGTTGCGCACATCGCCGGTGTTGGCGACGCCGGCGATGCAGGAGTCCGCATGCTGATCGACGGAGCCGTCGACGACGCGGGCGACGGTCGAGCCGGCGCCGGCGCAGAAGGTGTCCGCATCCAAAGTTTCCTTCCACATGGGGGCGAGGAAGGCGAGCTGGAGCGCGCCGCCGAGGTACTCCTGGGCGATCTGCAGCTCGGGCGCGAGCGGCGTGCGCGGCATCGCGCCGAAGAGCGGGTGGAACGGCTCGCGCGGCATGAAGTCGATCGCGCCGTTCTTCACCTGCACGAAGACGTTGGGCCGGAAGGTGCCGTCGAGCGGCGTGAACTCGGTGTAGGCCTGCTTGTGCCGGTCGTCGGGCGCCTCGTGGCTGTAGACGAACGCGCGCCAGATCACCACGCCGCCGTGCGGCGCGAGCGCGCCGGCGAGCAGGTTGGCGCCGTCGGCATGGGTGCGGCCGTAGTCCTGCGGGCCGGGCTGGCCCTCGGAGTTGGCCTTCACGAGGAAGCCGCCGAAGTCGGGCACGTGGCGGTAGATCTCGTCGACCTTGTTTTACCACCACGCGGCGACCGCCGGGTCGAGCGGATCGGCCGTGGGCAGCCCGCCGATCTCCTTGGGGGCGCTGAAGCGGGCCGTGAGATAGACGCGGACCCCGTAGGAGCGGAAGACATTGGCCAGCGCGGCGACCTTCAGCAGGTACGGTTCCGTAAGGATGGTGGCGTTGGCGTTGACGTTGTTGAGCACGGTGCCGTTGAGGCCCACCGAGGCGCAGGCGCGGGCGTAGTCGACGTAGCGCGGATCGACGACCTCGGGCAGTTCGAACCATTTCCAGAGCGAATGGCCGGCCTGCCCGCGCTCGACGGTGCCGGTGAGGTTGTCCCAGTGGTTGAGCATGCGGCGCTTGATGCGCGGGGCGCCGGCGAGGCCCTCGAGTTCTGCCACCGGCCGCGCGGTCTGGAGCTGGCGCAGCAGGGCGAAGGCACCGTAGATCGCGCCGACGTCGCGGTTGGCGGCGATCACCACGCGCGGGACGCTTCCCTGCTCGAGGCGGATCGCGTAGGCCTCGTCGCCGCCGGGGACCGGCTGCGCGAGCGACTCCGCCACCGTGTCGATGGCGACCTTGTGTCCGAGCAGTCCGGACAAGCCCGTCTGCAGCTCGCTCACGGCCGAGGTGAGCGCGGGCGACCATGTCCGGCCCTCCGGCAGCTCGAAGGACACCCGGCCGAGCGCCTGCGTGTAGGCGGCGCGCAGGGCCTCGTCGGCGACGGGCTCGTAGCGCAGCCAGAGACGGTAGCCGTCCTCGGCGCGGGCGAGCAGGTTGGCGGCGAAGAAGAGGAGCAGGTAACGGGCGAGGGCGGCGAGTTTCATGGAGAAATAGGTTGGGGTGCTCAGGACACGGCTCTGGAGAACCGTGCCACGGCGGATCGGCAATTACGGGGTGCGCGGTGCGTGGATCTGGTAGCGTCCACCAACCTGCATCAGAGCGAGAAAGTAAAGCAGACCGTCGACAGAAGGAAACGAAGAGAACGAAGGTCTCGGAAAGCCGGACTGGCCGGCGCCACGTTTCGCTCTTCGTTGCCTTCGTTACCTTCTGTCGCTCCGAAAATTCAGCGCTGCGCGGCGGCCGGTGCGATGATCTGGAACCGGCCGCCCGCCTCGAGCAGGGCGAGGAAGTAGAGCAGGCCGTTGTAGTAGCGCCATTCCCCCTCGGGCGGCGGCGCATCCCAGAGCCTCTGCACAAACGGGCGCGCCAACGCGGGGTCGGCGGCCAAGCCCGCGACAGCGGCCATGGCGAACAGGCCGATCGAGTCGTCCGTCGAGATGGCCTTCCCGTCCAGCGTGTAGCGGTCGGGAACGAAATCGCCCTGGGAAAGCAGGAAACGCAGCACGCGGTCGCTCTGCTCCTTCTGCCACGGATCGGCGGCGAACCACGCATGGTCGAGCGCGACATGCGCGAGCGTGCGCCACGCGTCGTAGCGGAAGTCGCCGCGTTCCCCCTCGACCGGACGCCCGTCGAAGTGCGCATACTCGGACATGAGCCCGGTCTGCGGGTGCGCGGCCTTGCGGAAATAGGCGCGACTGACGGTGGCGCACTCGGCCCAGAATTTCCGTCCTTCCGCCGAACGATCCCAGCGCGCCCAGAGTTCGTAGAAGAACGGGAGGTGGTAGGACGGATCGGTGAACCGGCTGGCATCCGCCGTCGGGGCGAAGACCACCTGGCGCTGCGCGGAGTCGAAGATCGCCGTGATGGCACCGCCCCGGTCGTTGTCGCGCATCGCGTCGAGGATCGCCTGCGCCTCGGCGGCATAGTCGATGTCGCCGGGGGTCGCGCCCCAGCGGTTCGCGGCGAAGAGCAGCGTCATCGCGAACCACTCCTCGCCGTCGCTGGCGGAGCCGGGGTCGATGTGGGTGCCGTCGAATTTGCATTGCCAGGCGAAGTAGCCGCGGCGCGGCCCTTCGGCGTGGTACATGTGCGCCTTCACCCAGCGCCAGAGGCGGTCGAACTCGGCGCGCTTGTCCAACTGCACCGCGAGCATCATCCCGTAGGACATGCCCTCGCTGCGCACATCCTGGCTGCCGATGTCGGCGATGTAGGCCCGGTCGTCGCCGACGGGATAGAAGAGCCGCTGGTCCGCGTCGCGTCCCTCGAAGAAATGCGCCCAGGCGGCGTCGATCTTGGCCTGCACCTCGGCGTCGGATTTGCCGAGGAGCTCGGTGAAGAGGTTCCGATGCCGGCCGGTGGCGAAGGCGCCCCCCTCGGGGGCCGCCGCCGGGGGCGGCACACAGGCCGTGAGGACAACCGACGCGAGGAGAGCGGAGACGAGGGCGAGGCGACGCAGAGGCATACGCTCAAGCCTCGCTGAACTTTTTCCGTCGATCCGCAAGCTCGTCCTGAATCTCGAGGTTGAGCTTCTTGGTGATCGGGTAGAAAAGCAGCGCCAGCGCGGCGAGGAAGAAGGGAACCGAAGCCCAGATGGTCGCATTCAGTCGGATACCCTCGAGCGCGGTCGGCGTCTGGGCCTCGTTGGCCACATAGCCGTAGTAGGTCAGCAGACCGCCGATGATCGCGCCGCCGAAGCCCAGGCCGGCCTTGAGCGCGAAGACGACGCCGGCGTAGACAAACCCGGTCGCGCGGCGGCCGGTCTTCCACTCGGAGAAGTCCGCCACGTCGGCGATCATCGCCCAGAGCAGCGGGATGGTCGGGCCATAGCAGGCGGGCCAGAGCAGGCCCAGCAGGAGCAACGTGAAGATGCCGTTGGCCGGAACGAAATAGATCGCGGCGGTCACGAGGGCGGTGCCCAGCACGCCGGCGGTGAACACCGTCTTCTTGCCGAAACGTTCGGCGAGCGCCTTCGACATGAGCACCCCGACGATGGTCACGAGGTTGCCCGCCATGTTGAAGATGCTGAAGCCGACGGAGGTCACGTTCGACGCCTCCTTGTTCATGATGAAGCCGAACGAGTCGAGCAGGCGCACGCCCCAGCCCGCCTGGGCGACATCGACATTGCCGAGGCCGAGCCGGTTGACGAACTCGAGCAGCGCACCCTTGTCGACATAGTACGAGAAATAGTAGTACATTCCGCTGCCGCGCAGGGCCAGCGTGGTGAAGATGCACAGCGTGATCACGAACATCACGACCCAGGGGCGGCAGTGGAACACGTCGCTGATGTCCTGTTTGACCGAGCTCTTCTGCTTCGGGTCCGGCTTGATCCGCTCCTTCGAGACGAAGGCCGCAACGATGAAGAAGACCACCGCCAGCGCGCCGAAGATGCCGAAGGTGACCGAGTAGCCGTGGCCCTTGTCGGCGCCGCCGAACTTGTCGACCAGCGGAAGGGTCATGCCCTGCACCACCAGGGTGGCGGCCATGGCGGCGACGAAACGGTACTGCGCCAAGCTGGTGCGCTCGCTCACGTCGCCGGTCATCACCCCGTTGAGCGCCGAATACGGCGTGTTGTTCGCCGAGTAGACCATCATCAACAGCGTGTACGTCACGCAGACATAGATCAGCTTCCCGCTGCCGCCGAACGACGGCACGGTGTACGCGAGCCAGAGGATCAGGCCGAAAGGCAGCGCCGTCCAGAGCACCCACGGGCGGAACTTGCCCATGCGGGTGTTGGTACGATCGGCCACGATGCCCATCACCGGGTCGAAGACCCCATCGAGCAGGCGGACCACCAGGAAGAGGACGCCGATGGCGGCGGCCGACACGCCCATCACGTCCGTGTAGAACGTGGTCTGGTACATGATCATGGCCTGGAAGAAGAAGTTGGTCGCGGCATCACCGAGTGAATAGCCGGCCTTCTCCCGAAACGAGAGGCGCTGGGAAACGTGGCTCATGGGCACAATGCGGAGTTTGGGGTTTGGGTAAGCAGAAGGGACGAAACCGGACGAGCGGCCGGCGCGATCACTCGCGCAGCCACAGGATCGTGCTCACGCCGCGCGGGTAGTAGCGGCTGCCGCAGACGATGCCGGTCTCGCTGTTGATCTGGTCGCACATGGCGTGCTCGCCGCAGCCGGGGCGGCGCTGCCAGTCGGCATGCACGCGGTCGGCGGCCCGGGCGGCCGCGGTCATCGCCTCGGGGAAAACCTCGCGCACGACATGCTGCGAGATCGCGATCTTGCTGAACCAAGTGTTCGTGCTGGTGCTGCTCATCTTCCAGCCGCCGGACTTGCCGTCGAGGCAGACACCGGGCACGAGGATGCCGCGCAGGTGCGTGGAGAGCAGGTCGAGCAGCTCGGCGAAACGGCCCTTGCGGTCGGTGGCGTCCTTGATACCGAGATAGAGCGGATACACGAAACCCTCGACCGCCGGGATGATCCGCGAGCGGTTGCCCTGCTCGAAGACGGCGGGGAACGACTGCGTGTCGGGCTCGAACTTCGTGGCGATCGTCTTCGCGAGCAGATCGGCGGTGGCGCGGGCGGCGGCGCTGTCATCCTTCAGCCCGAGGCGCTGGAAGGCCTGCTCCAGCAGCACCCAGGCGCCGAGCGTCTTGACGGAAAGGTAGAGGTTGTTGCGCGCCTGACCGAGGGAGACGTCGAGGCTGTCGTAGGTGGTGATCTCGGAGCCGTCGAGGCCGCAGCGGGCGCTGTCGTGCTTCATCACGCCGTCGCGTTTTTTCGGATTCGGGTGGTCGCGGCGGCGCATGCTCTCGGCGCAGGCCAGCAGCACGGCCTGGCGGCGGCGCAGCCACTTCACATCGCCGGTCTTCTCGGCGTAGGTCACGGCGCAGAGCACCCAGTTGAGCAGCTGCTCCATCGTCATGTGGCTGAAGCAGCCGTGGAGATGGTCGCACTCGTAGCTGGAGTGGCCGGTGGGCGTGAAATGGTTCAGCACGCCCATGTCGTGCGTGAAGGAGATGCCGCCGGGCACGAGCTTGCCGCCGACATTGATCTTGTCGGTGTACGAATAGCGCTCGACGAACTGGTCGAGCACGTTGCGCACGGCCCAGGGCGTCCACTCCAGCTCCCAGAAGAGCTGGTCGACCGTGAGGTCGAACGTATTCATCATCCGGTACTCACCCTCGTTCACGACCCACAGCGGCTTGCCCTGGTGCCAGAGCAGCTCGGTGCTGCCGAGGTAGCTGTGGGCGGCCTGGGCGAGGAGGAACTTCTGGTCGGCGTCGAGCTTCGCCTTCGCGAGCTCGCGGTCGCGCTGGGCGGCGATCTTCTCGTAGGCCGCGCGATGCTTCAGGCCATGCGCGAGCACGTCCTCGAGGTTCTTGAAGAACTGGGCGTAGGCGTAGCGCGCCGGGAGGCCGGTGGTGACGTCGGCGCCCTGGAAGAAGCCGAGCACGAGCGGGAAACGTTTCCGCCGGCCGGCCGGTACCGTGAAAGTGAGCGCGCTCTCCCCGCCGATAACATGTACCCCCCGGTAATCTCGGAACTTGGGAGCGAAAACATCAAACCCAAGCCGTTGTCCTACGGCGGAGGAGCGCGCTGTGGCGTAGCCGAAATCCGGACCGACTGCAAAACCCGGCAGGTCGAGTCCTGCGTCCTGCACAGGCCGTTGCAGGCGATCCAGCTCGCCTACGCCAAACATCATCTCGACCGGGGTCTTCCCGGTCCGGTTGTCGAACTCGATCCAGCCGATGACGACCGGGGCGAGCGCGAAGCGGGCTGCCGGGCGCGAGAGGGTCGCGGGGTCGGGCAGCTGCGAGAAAGGGGAAAGGAGGCCGAAGCCGAAGCGGCCGCCCTCGGCGCGCCAGGTGTCGCTGGCCCAGCCGAGCGTGCGCTCGTACTGCGCGGGCTCCAGCATCCGGAAGCCGGACGGGGCGACGGAGTTGCTCGGATCGGCGCCGGTGAAGGCGCCCTCGTTCGACTGCGGCGGACGAAAGAACGGCAGCATCCGCCACTCCGCACCGGCGGCGCCGGCGCGGTATCCGACATACACATTCTGCCGGCCCGCACCGCGCAGCGACTGGCCGAACCCGCCGGGACTGCCGACCAACCCGATCGAGAAGCTCGCAAACGCCCCGAACGGGGCGTGCTGCGTGTGGTAGCTTTCGACGGTGGGGTTGGTCGAGGTCATCGCGGGGGGCTCCGCCTGACGGCGCCGGGATCAACCGTGCAGGTAGGTGTTGAGCAGGTTCTCGAGGTACTCCTGCTTGCCGGACTTGAGGGTCGGCTCGCCGAGCTTGTGCACGATCTTCTCGAGTTCCGTGAAGCCGATCTTCTTCTTCTCGATGTCCTTGCCGAAGCCGGTGTCGAAGGAGGCGTAACGCTCCTTGACGAAGGCCTCGAACTTGCCGTCGGCGAGGATCTTCTTGGCGTTCTTGAACGCCAGGGCGTACGCATCCATGCCACCGATATGGGCGTGGAAGAGGTCGTCCATGTCGACCGACGGGCGGCGGAGCTTGGCGTCGAAGTTGAAGCCGCCGGTGCCGAGGCCGCCGGCCTTGAGGATCGAGGTCATCGCCAGCGTGAGCTCCTTGACGTCGGTATTGAACTGGTCGGTATCCCAGCCGAGGAGGAGGTTGCCGGAGTTGGCGTCGATCGAGCCGAGCATGCCGGCCGCCGCGGCGACCTCGATCTCGTGCTGGAAGGTGTGGCCGGCGAGCGTGGCGTGGTTGGTCTCGATGTTGAACTTGAAGCTCTTGTGCAGGCCGTAGGTGCGCAGGAAGCCGATGCAGGTCGCGCAGTCGAAATCGTACTGGTGGGTGGTGGGCTCCTTCGGCTTGGGCTCGATGAGGAACTGGCCCTTGAAGCCGATCTCCTTGGCGTAGTCGACCGCCATCTGGAGCATGATCGCGAGGTGTTCCTGCTCCCGCTTCAGATTGGTGTTGAGCAGGGTCTCGTAACCCTCGCGGCCGCCCCAGAAAACGTAGTTCTCACCGCCGAGCTCGAGGGTGACCTCGAGCGCCTTCTTGATCTGCGAGGCGGCATAGGCGAAGACGTGGGCGTCCGGATTGGTGGCGGCGCCGCACATGAAGCGCGGGTTGCCGAAGGCGTTGGTGGTGCCCCAGAGCAGCTTGATGCCGGTGGCCTTCTGCAGCTCCTTCGCGTGGGCGACGACCTTGTCGAGCGCCTTGTTGGTCTCGGCCAGCGTCTTGCCCTCGGGGGCGATGTCGCGGTCGTGGAAGCACCAGAACGGCGCGCGGATCTTCTGGAAGAACTCGAAGGCGGCATCCATGCGCTTGAGCGCCACGGCGACCGGGTCCTTGCCCGACTCCCAGGGGCGCACGATCGTGCCGGGGCCGAACGGGTCGGCACCCACGCCGCGGAAGGCGTGCCAATACGCGATGGAGAAGCGCATGTGCTCGGCCATCGTCTTGCCGTCGACGACTTCGTCCGGGTTGTAGTGCTTGAACGCGAGCGCGTTCGCGGACTGCGGGCCCTCGTAGGCGATGGCGGGCGTCTTGAAGAAAGAGCTGCTTTTCTTTTTCATGGGAGGTTCAAACGGGGAAAAAAATCGGGGGATGGTTCGGGATATGTCAATCCAGTCGAACGGGGCGCCCCCCCCCGCTCAATCGACCAAGAATGCTAACGGTAGAATTGCGCTTTCGCCCCGGCTTGTTCTCTTTCCCACCCCATGAACCGCCCCCGCGTCACCCTCGCCGACATCGCCGCCAAAGCCGGCGTGCACGTGACGACCGTCTCGCTCGCCCTCCGCAACAGCCCGCGCCTGCCCGTCGCCACCCGCGAACGCATCCGCAAGCTCGCCGAGCAACTCGGCTACGCCCCGGACCCGATGCTCCAGGCGCTGGTCGCCTACCGCAGCGGCGCCGCGGCCCGGCGCAGCCCCCCCACCCTCGCCTACGTCACCAACTGGAACACCCGCCAGGGCTGGCGCGAGGTCACCGCCCACCCGCAGTTCTTCGACGGCGCGACCGCCCGCGCCAAGGAACTCGGCTACAACCTCGAGCACTTCTGGATGCGCGAGCCCGGCCTCACCCACGGCCGCCTCAGCCGCATCCTGCACACCCGCGGTATCAACGGCGTCATCATCGCCTCCCATGTCCGCGAGATCGACGTCGCCCTCCAGTTCGACTGGAGCCGCTTCGCCGCGGTCAAGATCGACTACTTCCCGCACGAGCCGCAGTTGCCCGTCGTCACCAACGACCAACTCCAGATCATCCGCCTGGCGATGCAGCGGACCATCGCACGCGGCTACCGCCGCATCGGCTTCATCATGGACGAGGGCTGGGACATCACCGTCGACCACCTCTGGCAGGCGGGCTTCATCTGGGAGCAACAGACCCTCGCCCCGGCCGACCGAATCCCGCCCTACCTCATGCCCAACAAGGAGCCGCTCGCCGCGTGGATCCGCCGGCACCGGCCCGAGGTCCTGCTCGGCAAGACCGATTTCGTCACCGCCACGTTCAAAGAGATGGGGCTGCATGTCCCCACGGACATCGCCTTCGTCGACATCTTCCTCGACGACCTCAGCGGGAAGACCGCCGGCGTCGTCCAGAACCACACCGAGGTCGGCCGCCTCGCCGTCGAGCTCCTGGCCGGCCAGCTCCAACAGAACAAATACGGCATCCCCGCCATCCCGACGACCACCTACGTCGAGGGCACCTGGCGCGACGGCCGTTCGCTGCCGGCCAAGACCTGAGCGACCGCCCCGCAGCGGCGGTCAACCTTGACCGTCCGACGGCCTGACCCTCCCCACCGTTTCCTTTTTCAGTAATCGTTTTCGCTTCAACCTGCCCCACGGCCCTCCCTTTTCCGCCCTCCGCAATCCGCCTTCCGCAATTCCCATGAGCCTTCCTCTCAAGCCCGCCGCCCAGTGCGCCTTCGACCAGATCTCGCTCGGCGAGGTCATGCTCCGCCTCGATCCCGGAGAGGGGCGCATCCGCACCGCCCGCCACTTCACCGCTTGGGAAGGCGGCGGCGAATACAACACCTCCCGCGGCCTGCGCAAATGTTTCGGCCTGCGGACCGCCGTCTGCACCGCCTTCGTCGACAACGAGGTCGGCCACCTCGTCGAGGACTTCATCATGCAGGGTGGCGTCGCCACCGACTTCATCCAGTGGCGCGAGGACGACGGCATCGGCCGCACCATCCGCAACGGCCTCAACTTCACCGAGCGCGGCTTCGGCGTGCGCGGCGCGGTCGGCGTCTCCGACCGCGGCCACACCGCCGCCTCGCAGCTCAAGCCCGGCGACTTCGACTGGCAGCACATCTTCGGCAAGCTCGGCGTGCGCTGGCTGCACACCGGCGGCATCTTCGCCGCCCTCTCCGCCACCACCGCCGACCTCGTCATCGAGGCCGTCAGGGCCGCCAAGCAGCACGGCACCATCGTCTCCTACGATCTCAACTACCGCCCCTCGCTCTGGAAATCCATCGGCGGCCTCAAGAAGGCCCAGGAGGTCAACCGCGAGATCGCCAAGTACGTCGACGTCATGATCGGCAACGAGGAGGACTTCACCGCCTCGCTCGGCTTCGAGGTCAAGGGCGCCGACCACAACCTCTCCAAGATCGAGACCGACGCCTTCAAGGCCATGATCGAGACCGCCGTGCAGGAGTATCCGAACTTCAAGGTGGCCGCCACCACCCTGCGCCGCGTCATCACCGCGACCAAGAACGACTGGTCCGCGATCCTCTGGCACGACGGCAAGTTCCACGAGAGCCGCAAGTACCCGGAGCTCGAGATCCTCGACCGCGTCGGCGGCGGCGACAGCTTCGCCTCCGGCGTGCAGTACGGTTTCCTCTCCGCCAACGACCCGCAGAAGGCCGTCAACTACGGCGCCGCCCACGGCGCGCTCGCGTCCACGACTCCCGGAGACACCTCGATGGCCACGCGCAAGGAGGTCGAGAAGCTCATGTCCGGCGGCGGCGCCCGCGTGCAACGCTGAGCCGCTGTACCCGCGATTCTACAGAATCACACGCCCGCTCCCGACCGGGAGCGGGCGTTGTTTTGAAACGGGTCAAATAGGTCCCATAGGTCCTATTGATCCTCGCGTATTGGACTGACGGCCGATGGTAGGGCGTTCTGCCGTACGGCAGAATGGGACCGCCGAGCGAACGGACGGCCCGGCGGTCCGTCCCTACCTCGGTCAGTCTATTGTGCGAGAATCAATAGACGACCCATACGACCTGCTTCCTGCCTCACTCCGCGCCGACGCGCAGCGCTGCGCAGCCTTCGAGCAACCGGGCCTGCCAGGGCAGCAGGATCTCGCCGAGCTTCTCCGGCTCGCGGGCGAGCTGGGTGAGCTGGGCGCGGCTGGCGATGAGGGTGGGGTCGAGGTTGAGACGCTTCGCCTCGTGGTCGCGCGCCTCGCGGATCCGCTCCTGCCGCTCGAGCTCGCGGGCGCTGAGCGGCTGGCGGTCGCCCCCGTTGCTGCGGCGGCGCGGCAACGTGGCCGGATCGCGGTCGAGCCCGGCCCGCAGGGCGCGCTCGAAGCCGTCGCGCAGGCGCTCGCGCTTGCCCAGGTGCACGCGATCGAAGGCGTCGAGCGCCTCGCCGTGGTCGGCCGCGGCGGCCAGGTGCAGGAGCAGGTCGTTGCCCACCACCTTGAACGGCGGCGTGTCGATCCGCTCGGCCTGCTGCTCGCGCCAGTGCCACAGATCGTGCAATACACACAGCCCGCGGCTGCGCAGGTGCTCGGATTTCCCGATCCGCCACGAGTTCTCGTCGGGCTTGGGGAAGCCGGTGAGGCCGGCACGGATCTGCCAGTCGCACTTCTGCCGCAGCCAGTCCACCCGGCCGTGCTGTTCGAGCTCGGCGAGCAGCAGGTCGCGCAGGCGCGGCAGATAGAGCACGTCCTTGGTCGCGTAGGAGAGCAGCTTGTCGGTGATCGGGCGCTTCGACCAGTTGGCCTTCTGGCCCTCCTTCGACATCGTCACGCCGAAATGGTCCTGCAGCAGCGAGGCCAGCCCGAACCGCGAACGATTGAGCAGCTGCGCGGCGAGCATGGTGTCGAAGAGCGACGTGGCCACGAATCCGTACTCCTCGTACAGGAGCCGCAGGTCGTAGTCGCTGCCGTGCATGATGAGATGCTTGTGCTTGAGCCGCGCCCAGAGCGGTTCGAGCGGCAGGTCGGACAGCAGGTCGAGCAGGAAGGTCTCCCCCGCCGCGTAGATCTGCATCAGGCAGACGCGCGTGCGGTAGCGGAAAAGATTGTCGGCCTCGGTGTCGATGGACACCTCGGACGCGCGGTCGATCGCGGCCAGCAGCGGCCCGAGTTGGCCGGGCAGGGAGACGAGGGTGAAGGATTCGGGATGGGACACGTTCGGAAAAGGAGGACGGCCGCGCTCAGCGCGGCGGTGCGGGCGGGGTCGCCCAGGCGGAGAGGTAGGCGTCGACGAGCAGCGGCAGGTCGGCGCTGTAGCCGCCCTCCAGCACGGTGGCGGCGGGCAGACCGGACTCGCGCACCCAGCGGCCGAGGCTGCCGAAGTCGGCCGGCTCGAAGGTGAGCTGCGCCACCGGATCGCGGGCGTAGGCGTCGAACCCGGCGGAGACGAGCACCAGGTCGGGGTGGAAGGCGAGCAGCGCGTTCCACGACTGGAGCATCGTCTCGAGCAACGCCTCCCGCGGCAGCCGCGGCACCACCGGAAAGTTGAGACAGTTGCCCTCCGAGGCCAGCCCGGTGCCCGGGTAGCACGGCGTCTGGTGCACGGACACGTAGAGCGTGCCCGCGACCCCGGCGAGGATCTCCTCGGTGCCGTTGCCGTGGTGGGCGTCGAAATCCCACACCGCCACGCGCGCCACGCCGTGGCGGCGCGCCTCGAGCGCCGCGATCGCGACCTGATTGAGATAACAGAACCCCATCGCCCGGCTGCGCGTGGCGTGATGGCCCGGCGGCCGCAGCAACGAGAACGCCCGCCGGCCGGCCAGCGCGTGATCGAGCGCCGTGAGCGCCCCGCCCACCGAGCGCACCGCGTGCTCGGCGATGCGGTCGAAGTACGGCGTGTCGGCGTCGAACTCCTCGGGTTTGCGCAACCGCGCGAGCAGCGCGGCATCGTGCGCGAGCAGGATCGTCGCCTCCTCGGCCGCTCCGGGCAGCTGCCATTCCCACTCCGGATGGGTGGCGCGCAGCAACTCGGCGGTCTTGGTCACCCGGGCCGGTTGCTCGGGCCGCTCGGGGCTCCCGAACTCCGCACACGCGGGATCGTGGATGACGATCATGTCGTCTCCGAAAATCGTCCGCTCGGCGGCGGAGTAAACAGCGAAAAACGGGCGAACGCGCCCGCACCGTGCCACGCGGCGCGTCCCGCCGATACGTGCCGCCGGCGCTCCCGGCACACCGCGACCACTCCGGCGCCTCACCGGGCGGCAGCCGTCGCCGCCGACCGCGGGCCACAGAAAGGTTGCGTCGCCCCCGTAGTGATCCATGAAATCACCCCAGTCGGTCCACCCCCCACTGGAGTCCCCCCCCCCTCCACGCCCGATGTCTACCCCGAAAACCCGTGCGCCGCGCCCCCGTCGCGCGCAGCCCATCACAGGCCATCGCTTGGCGATGCTCGTGCTCCTGTTCGCGTCGGCCGCACCGTTTGCGCCGAGCGCTGTCGCCGCCGACCCCCGACCGCTGATCCGCACCATCGACGAGTTCTACGCCGTCCCGACCACCGAGACCACGACCGCCCGCGCCTTCGCCTGGGATCTCGACGTCCTCTACTCGGACCCCGACTGGAACCTGCTCTGGGTCGAGAGCGATGGCCTCGCGACCTTCATCCCCACGGCCAAGGATTTCCCGCAATTCCGCTGCGGCCAACGCGTGCGGGCCGAGGGCGAGATCGTTCCCGTCCACGGCGTCTCGCTTGCCACCGCCCGCCTCACCCTGCTGCCGGAACCCTCGGCCATCACGCCGCTCGACGCCACCGGTCGGCTCGCCGACTTCGAAAAGTACAACAACCGGCTCGTCACCCTCGAGGCCGTGATCGACCGCCAGAGCGATCCCGACCCCGCGCACCTGCTGCTCGAGGCCAGCGCCGAGGGTTTCCACATCGCCATCCGGGTCCGGATCGATCCGCAGGCCGAGCGCCCGCGCCTCGCCGGCACGATCATCCGCGCCACCGGCGTCTACGTCGGTCATCGCGATTTCGCGGGCAAACTCAGCAGCATCGCGTTGTGGGTCGGATCGCTCGCCGCCGTCGAGGTGCGCAGCACGCTCGGCGAGGACGCAGCCTTCCAGGAGCCCCTGATCCGAATCGAGGAGACAACCCCGCGCAGCAGCGGCCGCGCCGTCCATCTCATCGGCACCGTCCACGCGCTCGACAACACCGCCGCCACCATCACCCTGCGCGACGCCACCGGCCAGATCGAGGTCCTCACCGCCCAGAACCACAATATCCGGGTCGGCACCACACTCGAGGCCGTCGGCGTCCCCGAGACCGCCGGCATCCACCGCCGCCTCCGCAACGCCCGTGTCCGCCCCCTCGCCGACCGGCCCGGCGCCGCCGGTCCATCGGGCAGCGCCGAGGAGCCGTTGCGCCTCGCCGATCAGGTGCTGGCGCTCGAACCCGAGGCGGCCGACCGCGGGTATTCCGTCCAGCTCTTCGGCATCGCCACCTGGATGGCCCCCGACCGGCGCACCATCTTCCTCCAGGACGTCTCCGGTGGCATCGAGGTCAGTCTGCCTCCCTCGGCGCAGCTCCCGCCCGTCCTGCCATGCACCGTCCGCGTCGCCGGGCGCACCGCGCGCGGCGCATTCGCCCCCCTCCTGGCGGCGAGCCAGCTGGTGTGGAGCAACCCGCTCGGCTCGCCCGACCCGCGCCCGGCGACCCTCGCCGACCTGCTCGGCGGCAACCTCCACGGCAACTGGGTCCTCGCCCACGCCTATCTGCGCGCCGTGCGCCAGACCCCGCAGGAGGTCCTCCTCGACCTCACCACCGCCTCCGGCGAGTTTACCGCCGTCCTGCCCCCCGCCGCCCGGCTCGCGGCCACCCCTGGCTCCATCCTTTCGTTACGCGGAGTGTGTGCCGTGTCCGCCAATGCCCGCCGCCAATTGGTCGGCGTCCGCCTCCTCGTGCCGGACCCCGCCTGCATCGAGATCGAGCAAGGCGCCCCAGCCGATCCCTTCGCCCTGCCCGTCCGCTCGCTGGCCGGCCTGCGCGAGTTCGGCCCCACCGACCCCACCCTGCGTCGTATCTGCACCCTCGGCACCGTCCTCCACCACGAACCCGGCCGCTACCTCTGCCTGCAGGACGGCACCGACACCCTCCTCGTCCTCTCCCGCGACACCGCCCCGCTGCAACCCGGCGACCGCGTCGAGGTGGTCGGCCTGCCCGGCACCGAGGGCAGCCGGATGGTGCTGCGCGAGGCCGCCTACCGCCGCACCGGCACCGGCACCGGCAGCCCGCCCGCTGTCGTGGAGATCCAGCAAGCCGACCCCGTCGACGCCGCGCTCGACGGCCGGCTCGTCGAGCTCCGCGGCAGCGTCGTCGCCACCCTGCACCAACCTTCCGGCAGCGTCGTCACCCTGCAGTCCGGCAAACGCCGGTTCGACGCCCTCATCGCCGCCCAACTCGACCCCGCCCATTGCCCCGATCGGGCCGTCGTCGCCCTCCGCGGCGTGTACCGGGTGATCTACGACGAGTACCGCCAGCCGATCGACTTCACGCTGCGCCTGCGCACCGCCGCCGACATCACCCTGCTCGAGCCCCCGTCGGTGCTCACCTTGGAGCGGACGCTCTGGGCCGGCGGCGGATTGCTCCTCCTCACCGGCGCCATCGTCGGCTGGCTCGCGGTGCTCCGGGCCCGGGTCGCCCGCCAGACCGCCCAGATCCGCGCCCAAGTGGAGCATCAGGCGAAACTCGAGGCCGACCTCCAGAAGGCCCACCGCATCGAGTCGCTCGGTCTCCTGGCCGGCGGCATCGCCCACGACTTCAACAACCTCCTCACCGGCATCCTCGGCAACCTCAGCTTCGCCCGACTCGAAGCACACGACGGGGATCCGCTCGCGGCCAGCCTCGCCGACGCCGAACTCGCGGCCCTCCGCGCCCGCGACCTCACACAAAGGCTTCTCATCTTCACCAAGGGCGGCACTCCCGCCCGCGCCGCCGTGAGCCTGCCGGAACTCGTCCGGGAGTCCGTCTCGCTCGCGCTCCACGATCCGGCGGTGCGCCCCGAGTTCGAGTTCCCGCCCGCGCTCTGGCTCGCCGACATCGACCGCGTGCAGATCGGGCAGGTCGTGCAGAACCTCGCCATCAACGCCGCGCAGGCCATGCCCGCGGGCGGCGTGCTCCGGATCGCGCTCGCCAACGCCTGCCTCGCCGCCGGCTTCCGCGCCGATCTCGCGCCCGGCCGCTACCTGCGCATCACCGTCTCCGATACCGGCACCGGCATCCCGCCCGATTCGCTCCCGAAGATCTTCGACCCGTATTTCTCCACCAAGAAGACCGGCAACGGCCTCGGCCTCGCCACGGTCTTCTCGATCATCCGCCGCCACGGTGGTCGCATCGAGGTGGAGTCGTCCCTGGGCCACGGGACCACGTTCCGCCTCTGGCTACCCGCCGCCGCCTCCGACCGCCCCGCCGACGAATCCGGCGGCAGCCCGGCTCCCGTCGCCGCCCCGTCGCCGGAGGCACTGCGGGTGCTCGTGCTCGACGACGATGTGGCCATCCGCCGCATGGCCGCCACCACCCTGCTGCATGCCGGCTACGAGGTCGCCACCGCCGCCAATGGCCGCGAAGCGCTCGCGCTGGCCCGCGCCGCGCAGGACACCGGTCACCCCTTCCGGCTCGCGCTCCTCGACCTCACCGTCCCCGGCGAGCTCGGCGCGAAGGAGATCCTCGCCGGGTTCCGCGCCCTCGATCCGCAACTACGCCTCGTCCTCACCACCGGCCGCACCGACGACCCGACCTTCCTCGCCGCCGCCGAACACGGGTTCGACGCCGCCCTCGCCAAGCCCTACGAGGCCCGGGAACTCCTCGGCCGCGTCGCCGCCACCCTCGCCCCTTTCCCTGCGTCGTGACAGAGGCGGCCCGGTCGCCGGGAACCCGCGGCCGCACTTGCCAGTGACCCCGCGGAGTGTTGCGCTCCGCTCAGCCGCCCGCCCCACGCGCCCTTCTACACCACTCTCATGATACGACCGCTGCTCGCTTTCCTCACCGCCCTCCTGGCCACCGCCTCGCTGCTCGCCCAGTCGTCCGTCTGGAAGATTTCCCGCGGCGGGCAGACGCTCTACCTCGGCGGCACCTGCCACTTCCTGCGCGCCACCGATCTGCCGCTCCCGCCCGAGTTCGACACCGCGTTCGCCGCGGCGAAGACGGTCTGCTTCGAGACCGACATCGCCAAGCTCCAGTCGCCCGAGGTCCAGCAGATGCTGATGGCCGAGGCCCTGTACACCGACGGCACCACGCTCGACACCGTCCTCTCCCCGGAGGCCTGGCGGGCGACCGCGGGCTGGTGCGCCCGCAACCGGCTCCCCGCCGCCCAGCTCAAGGCGTTCAAGCCGTGGATGCTCATGATGACCATCACCTCGGTGGAGATCCAGCGGCTCGGTTTCACGCCCGAGGGCGTCGACGCCCAGTACCAGAAGAAGGCGACCGCCGCGGGCAAACGCCTCGGCGCGCTGGAGACGGTCGAGCAGCAGATCGGGTTCGTCACCCATCTCGGCGAGGGGCACGAGAGCGAGTTGATCCTCGTCACCCTGCAGGACCTCGCGCGCGTGCCCAAGATCCTCGACGGGATGGTCGCGGCATGGCGTGCCGGCGATCTCGCCCAGCTCGACAAGCTGATGTCGGAGGAGATGCGCACGCAGTTTCCCTCGATCTACACTTCGCTGATCGTGCGGCGCAACCAGGCCTGGCTGCCGAAGATCGAGGCGATGCTCGCGAGCGAGCCCCGGGAGTTCATCCTCGTCGGCGCCGCGCACCTCGCCGGCAAGGACGGCCTGCTCGAGGCGCTCAAGCGGAAGCGCTGCACCATCGAGCAGGTGCGGGCGGCGGCGCCGTAGGCCGGCCCCGCACAGAGCGACCCCGCGAACGATGAATACGACGATCTGGCTGGCCGGCGCCACCGGACTGGTGGGCGGGACCTGCCTCGCGGCGCTGTTGGCCGATCCCGAGGTGGGCGCCGTCGTGGCCGTGGGTCGCCGCGCCCCGGCGACGACCCACCCCAGGCAACGTTTCCTCGCAACGAGCCGGTTCGACGATCTCTCCGAGCCGCTGGCGCGCGAGCGCCCCGCCGCCGTGCTGTGCGCGTTGGGCACCACGATCAAGCGCGCGGGCAGCCAGGCGGCCTTTCGCGAGGTCGACGGCGAGTATCCCTTGCGCCTCGCCCGGGCGGCCCAAGCGGCCGGGGTTGGCGTCTTCGCGGTTGTGACGGCGATCGGGGCCGACCCGTCCTCACGGATCTTCTACAACCGGGTGAAGGGCGAACTGGAACAGGCGCTGCGTGGGCTGGCGCTGCCGACCGTGCACGTCCTGCATCCGTCGCTTCTGCTCGGCGAGCGGGCCGAGTCGCGCCCGGCCGAGCGGATCGGCGGCGCGCTGGCGGGGTTGTGGGCGGTGCTGTGCCGCGGCCCGTGGCGGAAGTACCGGCCCATCGCCGCGAGAACCGTGGGGCGTGCGCTCGCCCGCACGGCCCGCCAGACGGCGCCGGGTTGGTGGGTGCACGACGGCGCGGCACTGGAACGCCTCGGCGCGTGACGCCGGCCGACGCCGAACCGGCCGCGGACAAGCCTCGACTCGGGCCCCCTCGTTGCTTTGTTTGGCGCCCATGAAGGACGCCTTTCGCCTGCACACGCTCCTCACTGTGAGCCTTGCCCTGGGTTGCGCCGGTCAGCTCTCGGCCAAACCGGCCGCCGCCGTTACGACCACGACCGAACAACAGGCCGAGCAGGGGATGGTCGCCCGGGCCGGGCTCACCGCCGCCGAGGTCGACGAGGCCGTGCGCAAGGCCTCCCAGCTGACCCCGAAGATGACGGTGGCCCAAGTCGAGCAGATCGTCGGTTCGTTGAAGGTCGGCGACAAAAACGGTTCCCTCCACGACATGCTCAACGCCCTCCCCCGCCTCCCCGGCATCAAGGTGACGGCGACCAACGGCATCTGCCGGTTCGATTTCACGTCCAACGACAAGGGCCGCTACCTCTTCACCTCCTGGGCCCTGCTCCCCGGCGCCCAGCCGAGCCAGTGAGTCGGAAGCTAGCATTTGGAACACAGATAGCGCGATCGGTACCGCCAGAAGGCAACGAAGAGAACGAAGCGCAAAGGAGTCGCGCCGACTGACGGTTGCCCGACAACCTTTACCTGGCAGGGGAACGAAGATCCGCATCGCCTGATCGACCGCCTATCCTCTGTTAGGTCGGCCTTTGTTTCCTTCGTTCCCTTCTGTCGTCAGAAAATTGTTGCAGAGGCAGGCCGGCGCGCGCCGCGTCCCACTCAAGTCCGTTCCTCTCAAGCAACATGAACCTGAAACCACGGATTTCACGGATGTCCACGGATCGTCCTCCGATCATCCGTGCCCATCCGTGTGATCCGTGGTCATCCTCCGCTCCACCGGCTCGGCCGTGTTGCTTCCCCGCAAGGCCGCGCCCCGGCGCGCGTCCACGCTGATCTCGTGAGTTCCAGATTCTCCGTCTCCCATCGTCCGTAGTCCGTCGTCTGCGCTCAGTCGTCCATCGACCGTCCTCCGCCCTCTGTCCTCTGTCGTCCGTCATCTGTTCACCGGCAACCGGCTACCGCCCACAGCCCACCGCCTACCGTCCACCGGCAACCGGCTACCGTCTACTGTCCACCGTCCACTGCCTACCGTCTACCGACCACCGATGATCCGTTTCGCCGTCACCACCCTGCTCGCCGAGACCTCCGAGTACGACCTGCTCGTCTTCCACCTCTCCAGCGACGACCACTACCTCACGATCCAGCGGCGCGCCGACCTCAAGCCCGGCCGCTTCGGCGACATCCGCTTCGAGTGCGACGGCCAGATGTGGAGCGGCTACGACGTGATCCGGCGTCTCCACTACAGCCCCGACCTGCTGCGCATCACGCTCGATCCCGCCAAGGCGACGAAGTTCGAGGGCCGCCACGACTACGAGATCGAGTTCGGCATCGACCCTGCCGACAAGCCCGCCGCCCTGCGCTTCCTCAAGAAACTCTTCGCCGGCACCGAGCTGCTCGAGGAGCAGCAATAGGAGCCAGAGGCGGCAAAAGGGCGATGGCGTCAGGTTTTACCTCCTACCTTCGGTCAGTTTAGCCAACCAATCGCCGCCCCGGCCGGTCCCGTGGCGCAGCAGGCCCACGTGCTTGCTCACGTACACGCCAGAGCCGAGGCCGGTCTTCCGCTTGTCCGTGGAGCGACTCGCGAGAGCCGCTCTCCGTCGGGGTGCACCGCCCCCGACTACAGGGCGCCCCACGACTCTGCTACGGGGTGTTCGAGAAACTGAGTGTTTCCAGCGACTTTTTGAAAGCGACCTTCTCCGTCTCACGCGTGTACACACCGACAAACACCAGCGTATAATTTCCTCTATGCATCGAGTAGGAGTGCTGGGTGAAGTGGAGCCTGCCGGCGTCCTTGTTCAGCAGGTGCACTGCGAAATCGTTCTGCCCGACGGTTTCTTTCACTTCCCCCTCGTAGGAGCCTTCCTCGAGCACCTTCTTCAGTTTGGCAACGTCGCCCATGTTTCGCTTGTCTGGAATAAGTATGCACTTGATGGAAGCCCCTGCAAACGTGCCTCCGACCGTCTCGCGCTTTGCGCAAAACAACATAGCCGACCTGCAGTTCTCGTCTATCACCCTGCTTTTGATCGGGTCATACTCCCAGCCTTCGGGAAGGTCTATCCGCATCCCGATGGAGTCGTTTTTGTAGCGATTCCCTTCGATCACTCCATCCACCACCACCATCTCCCTCGGGGAGCAGGCAGATAGGAGAGCAAGCGTCAACAGGAAGAAGGCGCGGTGGATGAATTGTGATGGAGTCATGATCGGGTGGAGTGTATAAACGGGTGTTTGTGGTGTATTCGGAATATCCAAAGTTCGGCTCTTGGTAGCGTTGTTTCAGGGGTAAAAGCGTTGCTGCAGCTGTAGCCTCGGCGGCCCAGACGGTGAGCTGCCCCGCCCCAGCAACGGCTGTTCGAGAATGGGGCGGAGAGCCATACGTGAAGGCCTAGTACCGCATACCAACTAAAGTTTCGGATAGAGACGGGTAAGCTTGATGCGCGCGTCATCGGTGGTGAAGTGCCAGTTCACCGGTGCCCCTCGCGTATTGCGG
>Ga0116187_1001357_pt1 | contig 26185 bp, 18 predicted proteins | sample AD_JPNNA6_MetaG_FD_89755 | JGI IMG/M metagenome (GOLD analysis project Ga0116187, IMG submission 89755) | Active sludge microbial communities of municipal wastewater-treating anaerobic digesters from Japan - AD_JPNNA6_MetaG | ecosystem: Engineered > Bioreactor > Anaerobic > Digestate | place... | reverse complement strand
GGTGCCGATGTTTTCTTCAACTCATGGCTCAGATAATTGGGTACAATTGCTCAAGTGCAAAGTCAATGACATGCTCTCGATCAATGGCTTTTTCTAAATTCTATCGAAAAGTGAAACGGAACCGTTTACATGAGTAGAATGATGATCCCAGTCTTGTAGACAACAGGCGTGTAGCCTCCGCGCCTTTTCTCCGTTCACATCCTCCATCCAGGTTCCCGATGATTTCCCGTAGAGCGGCATGAATCCGCCGGAGAGGGCAATTAGCTTTTTTGATATCTGTTTAGCAGGTTTTACAAACTAAAACCTGCCGACTAATGCGCCCTATGCAAACTGGAAATCTTGTGTATAATTGGCATAAGCCAATTATGAGGTAGCTATGCCGCGCAAACCAAGCCGAAAGACCATCCGTTCCGCTCCAACCGTAAGGGCTTTTATACCGCTTGGAGATCCACCCCCACGTGGGGAAAGCGAGATCGTGCTTTTGCTTGAAGAATGGGAGGCTCTGCGCCTCGTGGACTACGCCGGCATGGAACAGGCTCAAGCCGCCCTCTCGATGGGCATCTCGCGCCAGAGCGTGCAAATGCTCATTTCAGCAGCACGCACAAAATTCGCGCGGGCAGTCGTGGAGGGGCTTCCTCTAAGAATCGTTGGCTCGCAGGACCATATCACACACACTTGTCTTAATATTGAAGAAAGGAACAGAAAAATGAGAATAGCAGTTACTGCTCAACATACTCAGGTCTTCCCCCATTTTGGACGCACCCCCGAGTTTTACCTTGTGGATGCGGAGGAAGACAAAATCAAGGAGGAAAAGATCGTTGCGGCTCCTGCCGAAGGGCACGGCGCGCTGGTTGATTTTTTGGTCAGTCAGGGCGTGGATACCCTGATTTGCGGGGGCATCGGCGGCGGAGCCATGAACGGCTTGCGTTCGGTTGGGATCAAGGTTTATTCCGGCGCTTCCGGACCCGTGAAAGAACAGGTGCTTTCCCTGCTGAGCGGTCAGTTACCTCAACAGGGCGATGCAAACTGCGACCACCCTGAAGGACACGAACACCAACATAGGCATGGTTGCGGGCGTCATCACGAGTAATTGACTTCGGGATTTGCCTGAAAATCGGTTTTCAGGAATCAGATAGAATAAAGGTGTCGGTATTCGCCTGTTTCTACGAAGAAAGGAAGAAACAATGAAAACAAGACACCTTTTTGTTTGTATAGTTCTGGCAGCTCTCTTGTTATCCGCCTGCACAACGCCTGAGGCTATCAGCACAACCTCAACCCAAACGCTTCTCCCGACCGATGCGCCGGTGACAGAATCAACACATACCGATCCAATCACCACCTATCCCCCACCAGGCGAGGTTAGCGGACCGGAAGCTGTCCGGCTGGGTAATCTGACCATGGAGATCTATGAAGTTAGCCCTTTCCAGCCTGTAACGGAAGATGGGAGTTTTGTAACCACCGCCGGACCTTCCAGCGAGATTCTCAAAACACGCCATCCCCTCCGTGACCTTGTTTCACAAGCATTCTCTCCCCCGCCGCTTAATGGACGTCAACTGACTGGCGCGGAACACGGAAGCGGCGGCAAGGCAACCGTTACCTTCAAGCTGGGCGACGAGGAGGTGCTGTCAGTCGACTGCGGCATGGTCAGCCCGGTGAGCAACCTGCGCGGCATGTGGGTGATCAGCGAGGATTGGTACGCGGAAGTAGCGCATACCAGTCCCTCGGATCCTCCCTACGGCGAAATTTTTATGAACGGGGTTTCGCTTAATGAGCAGTACGGCTACGACGAAACTTTTGGCTTCCAGCCCCTGGACGATAAGCCCTTTTACTTTTTCAGTAAAGAAGGGCAGATTGGCATCAACTACGCGGGGGAATCACACGACCTCGGTTTTGAAAGCGTTTCTCATTACGCCTGTTGTAGCGCCGGGGTTTTCAACCCCAAGGCATATCTGACCATGGTCGCTTTCTTTGCTGAGAAGAACGGTACAAGCTACTATGTTGAAATGGGTCTCTTTTCCGCATTCGACACGACCGTTATGGATCTTTCTGGTGCGGGGCTCACGGTGGAAGCGTATTGGTTGGAGGACGGCTCCTGGCCCGATGATGAGCATTTTCAACCCCGACCAACCGGTTCTCTGCCCGGATGGGTGATGAAACGCCATGAACAAGAACGCAAGACCTTATTGCGCTACGAGAAAGATCCGCTCTTCCAGGGAAAAACGCTTACCGCTGTTACAAACTTTGAGGACATCACTAACGCAACGGTAGACGTGAAACTTGATGACGAACTCATCCTTAGCGTTCCAGCAGGAGACTTGACCCATTCTGCTGGTATGGATGTGGTTTTTGGCGTCTGGGTGCACGGGGATCATTGGTACATGGAGATGGCGCATGTCGCGTATGAAACTGAAGGCAACATCTTCAAAGGCATAACCCAGGGTGAGATTTTCAGGAGCGGCGAGTCGCTTAGCCATTTGTTTGGATATGACGAGACCTTCGGCTTCCAGTTATTAGCTGGTGAGCCATTCTTCTTCTTCAACAAAGGTGGCAAGATTGGTTTGAACTATGCCGGGGAAGAAGTGATGCTCGGTTTTGATGAGGCAGCCCACCATTATTGCTGCGGTTTTGGCGTCTACAACCCGATTCATTACGATAATATGGTCGGCTTCTTCGCCAGCCGGGAGGGTAAGCGGTATTATGTTGAAGCGGGTGTTTTTGAGTAGCAAAGACGCTCACCCCAAAAGTCTCGCATGAAATACCCCAAATGTCTCTTTTTGTCCGCAACAGTCTCCTGACTGAGTACGAACCATTTTGTGAAAAACAAAGGCGACCTCAACTGAGAACGCCTTTGTTTTTTCAGAAACAGAACTACAAGTTCTCCAGCCTCTTTACCATCCCGTCAATTACGTCAAAGCCGCCCTGCCAGAATTCGGCTTTGGTGACATCCATGCCGGATTCCGCCAGCAGGGGAATCGGCGCGATCGAACCGCCCGCAGACAAAATGCGCATATACTTTGGCTTGAAACTCTCGCCTTCCTCTTGGTAGCGCTTGTACAGCGCGAAGACCAAAAGCTGCCCAAAGGCATAGGCATACACATAGAACGGCGTGCCATATATATGAGGGATTGAAACCCACTCATATTTAAACTCGTCCGAGACTTCGACCGCGTCGCCGAATTCTTCCTTCAGGTTTGCCAGGTAAGCCTCGTTCAACTCGTCCACGGAAGCGTTGTTGGCGATCATGTCGTGCGCCTCCCGCTCAAACAGCGCGAAGTAAATCTGGCGGATAATTGTCGCAAAAGCATCATCAAGCTGCCCGAAGAGAATATCCCGCCGGACGCCCTCATCGCTCTCGCGTTCCAGGAACAGGTCGGTCAGGGTCATCTCGCCGAAGGTGGAAGCCGTTTCTGCCAGGGGCAGGCAGGCATGCTGGGTGAAGAGGGTATGCTCTTCCGCCATCATCGAGTGGACGGCGTGCCCGAGTTCATGCGCCATTGTGGAGACATCGTCCGATTTGCCCTGATAATTGAGTAGCACCCATGGAGTCAGGTCTGGTCCGATAGTGGAACAGAAAGCGCCGCTCATCTTGCCCTTGCGGACTTCGCTGTCCACATGCCCTTGGTCGAAGACGCGTTTTGCCAGGCGCGCGAATTTCGGGTCGAAGCGTTCAAAAGCCTCAAAGGTCATATCCGCGGCTTCCTGGAAGCTGTAGCGTTTATCTGATTCTGCCAGAGGGGCGTAGATATCGTAGCGGCGCAGTTTTTCCATGCCGATTTTTTGAGCTTTCAAACGGAAATAGCGATGGAATATGCCGATATTTTTGCGCGTCACATCGAGCAGGGTGTTGATGACTTCGTCGGGCAGGTCATTGATCGTGTTGCGCACGGAAATCGGGCTCTTGAATCCGCGCAGGGTCACATTTTCGTTTTTCCAGTCCCGCACGATATTCTGATAGATCTGCCCGAGGATCGGCGCGTCTTCGCCATAGACGTGGTAGAGCTCCTGATAGGCTCTGGCTCGCAGGTCGGGGTCGGCTTTGCGCACGAGGGTCATCAGTTCGCCGCGGGTCATTTCTTTGACCTCGCCATCCACCTCAAGCTTGAAGACGTAGCGGTTGGTGATGGAATCGTAGAGCATTTCCAGGGCGGAAGCGCCGGTCACGTTTTTGATATTGATAACCTTTTCTTCCGGTTCGCTGAGGGTATAGGGTTTGAAGTTGCGCATTTGCTCCAGCCAATAGCGGTAATCGCCGCTGGACTCCATCAGCCGCGCTGCGTTCTCGTCATCCAGCGCTTTCCACCACAGGCTGAAGAACAAAACGCGGTTTTCCATCTCCGCGGCAAACTGCTGGAAGCGGGCGATGTTCGTCTGGGCTGCCTGATCTTGCGTGTTGGCGGCAAAACTCAGCGAGGAAAAGCCGTATAGGCGGTAGGCGATTTTATTGACGTTCTCCAGTTCCTGCAGGAGCTGCAAAAATTTTTCGGCGCTGATTTCGGGCTTCAGCTCACCGCGCTGGCTGACGAGCTTCTCCACGCGCGCCTCGAGGTCCTGATAAGCCTGGCTGAGAGCCGGGTCCGCGAAGCTCTCAAAGAGCTCGGTCAGCTTCCAACCGGATTGGGTATAAGCAGGTTTGTTTTCGGTCATAGAAGATCCTCTTTAATTTTTATTTATTCTATGATAATCCATGAGAGCCGCCTTGCGCGAAAATTTCCACACGACCAGGGATTCTGTGGCAGATTGATGCTCATCCCGCGGAGTTTATTCGGGCTTTTGGAAGGTGTCTGTCATCTCACTACCCCGCCCTGGTGCCCCAACGCCATCTTTTCGAAGCTTCTGTCAGTCGGCGAATAGGCTTGAGGATGCCCGACGCCAGATTTCTTAACCCCTGATAGAACTGGTCGGGAGACCGCTCCACCCCAAAAAGCCCCTCTCTATGGGGAATTGAGCAGGTTTCTTGTAATGAGAGCTCCATCTTGCTCTCCATATTTATGCTACTGAGTTCATGCCACAAATAGCACTTAACTCTCCCCTGCGTTTAGAAGTGAAACAAACAGTGTGCTCCGAAGAACACCCTCTTATTCCATGACCGACCTGTCACTCACCTTGACCAATAATCAGCCAACTGACCTGCCTGGTCCAAAACTTTATTCACCGAAACCGTGTACTCACCGGTACTTGGATCATCAGGCGGGTATTTATACTTCCTCAGGATGCGTTTTACCAGTACACGCAGTTTTGCCTGGACGCTTTGTTTGTATTGCCAGTCAATCGATGTGTTCTTACGCACGCTTTGGGTCAACTCCATCGCAATCTGTCGTAATATTTGGACGCCAAGAACGCTTTCCGCGTTGGGATTATCGGCAAGCGTTGAATAGAATGCGTATTCATCCTTTTGCAGGTTTAGCTCTTCTCCTCTCTCGTCAGCAGCACGAAGGTCTTTAGCCAATTGAATTAATTCTTCGATCACCTTCACTGAATCAATCAACCCGTTCTGATAACGTCGGATGGCTTCGGCTAACATCTCGGAGAACTTTCGCCCCTGTACTATATTCACCTGCCCGCGGGTCTTGATTTCGTCATTTAACAGTCGCTTCAACAACTCCAGGGCAAGGTTTTTGCGTTCCATCCCATCAATCTCAGCCAGGAACTCGTCAGAAAGAATAGAAATATCTGGTCTTTTAATTCCAGCCGCATCAAACACGTCGATGACCTCGCTGGACACAATCGCGTCATTGATAATCTGCCGGATAGCGGTCTCGATTTCTGCGTTGGTGCGTGTTCTCACGCTGTCATCAAACTTGCTAAAGCGGGCTTTGATCGCTTGGAAGAATGCCAAGTCATCGCGGATCTCGATTGCCTTGGGGTGCGGAACTGCCAACCCGAAGGCTTTTTGCAGTTTGACCACGTTATCTTTGAATCTTTCCTTGCCGTTGCGGACGGTTTTGCCTTGCTTGATTTCGGGCAAACCCAACAGGTAGTTTGCAGCCTCAAGGATGAAATTGAGTTTGTATTTCGGTTCCAATGTGAAGTAGCGTTTGTAATCAAAACGCCCAAACATGTTCACCACGATCTCGTAATACTCGAGCATCTTGGCAACTGCTTCTTCCTGGTCAATCGCAATCTGCCCCTTGCCCTGGCTGGCGGCATAAATGAGCAAAGCTTGTTTCAAATCCTGGGCAATGCCGATGTAATCGACGATCAAACCGCCTTCTTTATCCCCGTACACCCGGTTCACCCTGGCAATGGCTTGCATCAAGGTATGCCCGTTCATCGGTTTGTCGATGTACATGGTGTGCAGGCAGGGGGCGTCAAAGCCGGTCAGGAACATGTCGCGCACGATCAGCAACTTCAAGTCATTGTTTGGGTCCTTCAGCCGGTTGCCGATCAACTTACGTCGTTCCTTGTTCCGAATATGTTCCTGCCAGTCCAGGGGGTCACTCGAAGACCCGGTCATCACGATCTTGATCGCGCCTTTGTCGTCATCCGGGCTGTACCAATCAGGGCGAAGCTTGATGATCTCATTGTGCAGCGCCACGCAGATGCGCCGGCTCATGCAGACGATCATGCCCTTGCCTTCCGCGGCAGAGGTGCGCTGCTCGAAGTGGTTAACGATATCCGCGGCAACCTGCTTCAGGCGGTCCTTGCTGCCTACTACAGCTTCTTTGCCCGTCCACCGGGCAAAGCGTTTTTGCCTGTCGGTCAGTTCTTCATCTTCAGTGATCTCCTCAACGCGTTCGTCGAGTGTCTTTTGGTCTTCCTCGGAGAGTGCAATCTTGGCAAGCCGGCTTTCGTAATAGATCGGCACGGTTGCGCCGTCCTCTACTGCCTGCTGGATGTCGTACACGTCCACGTAGTTCCCAAAGACTGCCTGGGTGCTTCGGTCTGTCAGTTCGATCGGCGTACCGGTGAAGCCAATGAACGAAGCGTTTGGCAGGGCGTCGCGCATGTGACGGGCGAAGCCGTCAATGAAGTCATACTGGCTGCGGTGGGCTTCATCCGCGATCACCACCACGTTGCGCCGGTCAGTCAAGGCCGAATAGACCCTGCCATTCTCTTCCGGGAAGAATTTCTGAATGGTGGTAAACACAATCCCACCCGAGGCAACCGAGAGCAAGCGTCTCAAATCTTCCCGGCTGTTAGCTTGCACCGGGGTTTGGCGCAACAACTGCTGGCAATTGCCAAAAGTTTCAAAAAGCTGTTGGTCCAGGTCGTTGCGGTCGGTCAGCACCACAAAGGTGGGGTTGTTCATCTCTTGCGCCAACACCAGCTTGCCGACATAAAACACCATTGACAGGCTCTTGCCGCTGCCCTGGGTATGCCAGATCACGCCGGCGCGTCGGTCGCCTTTGGGTTGATCTTCCGCGTTGGGCAAGCCATACACCGCGGGATGCTCAGCCACGAAATGCGAAGTCTGCTCAGCTGAAGCACGCAATGTGGAGCGAATAGCTTTATTGACCGCGAAATATTGGTGATAAGCGGCGATTTTCTTGAGGGTTCTTTCTTTCGCATTTTCGAAAACGATGAAGTGCCGGATCACATCCAGAAGCGTACGCTTGTTCAGCAACCCTCTCACCAAAGGCTCAAGCTCCGCCTCATGTTTGGAATCGACGACTCGGACGCCATCCACGCTCTTCCATTCCATGAAGCGCGAATAGTCGCTGGTGAGCGTACCGATTTTGGCAAACCAAGCATCACTGATCACCTCAAATGCGGTGTACTTGAACAGAGAAGGGATTTTCTGGTGGTAGGTCTGCAGTTGCCTGTAAGCAGCTTGCAGATCGGCTTTCTCATCGGCGGCATTTTTGAGCTCGATCACCACCAAAGGCAGACCGTTGATGAACAAAACGATATCCGGGCGTTTGTTTGTCGGGGCGTATGGAGGTACGCTTTTACTCTCAACTACAGTGTATTGGTTCACCGCCAAAAAGTCGTTGTTTTCCGGATGGTCAAAGTCGATCAGCCAGACCTTATCCGTGCGGCTCTTGCCCTCCCCCACGCCAAATTTCACGTCCACCCCTTCGGTCAGGTAGCGGTGAAAGGCTTGATTATTGTCGATCAGGGTCAGGCTTTCGGTTCGAAGCACTTTCTTCAAGGCTTCTTCCCGGGCTGAGATCGGTATGTCGGGGTTGAATTTGTCGATGGCGGCTTTCAGACGCCCCTTGAGAACGACCTCGTTGTAAACCCGTTCCGGGGCAAGCCCTTCGAGCAGGTCAGGTCCATAAGCCAGGTTGTAACCGCTCTCGTCGCGCAGCAGTTCGAGCGTGCACTGTTCAATTTCGGATTCGTACAGGATCATGTTGTTCCCTTAAATTGCAGTTCATCGTTTTCCCATTGGGCTGGGTTGTTCAGAATGTACGCTTGGGCGTTGGTTAGATCTTTTTCATCACGGATGATGTGCTCCCAGTAATTACGCTGCCAGACAGGTTTGCCAGGTGTGCAGCGGGCAAGGTTGATGCGCCGGGATACGGCGGATTTGAAGGCGCGCACAATGGTTGGGATCGATCCAACAACCGGTTTACCAAATTGTTCATGGGTTGGCGTGAAATCTGCGGAGGTTTCCCCCAACCCACCCGTAGGGGCACGGCGCGCCGTGCCCCTACAGCATGCCGCGCCCCTACGGCGCGCCGTGCCCCTACCGTCCACGATCCATATGATGCCGTGAAAATGGTTCGGCATGATCACAAATTCACCCAATTCAATTTCACCCCGGATCAGGGCAGTTTTCATCCATTCTTCTTGCGCGATCTGCCCGAATTCATTTAATTGCATGACCCCATTCACAACCTCCCCAAATCGATGTTCCCGTTGGTGCGTGCAAATCGTGATGAAATACGCGCCTGGTTGGGAATAATCATATTCCTTCAACCGGATGGAACGCCGGTGGTGGAGATCGGAGATTTTATCGTTGATCGGGTTCATGTTAATTTTTTATTCCCCGTAGGGGCGTATGGCAATACGCCCCGCTGGCAATACGCCCCGCTGGCAATACGCCCGTACGACCACCCCCCAAGGTCCCCACGCGCAAACGGTTGGGCATGATCATATTCCCTTAACCGGAAGGAACGTCTCGACGATCATATTTGAATTTCTCCTGACATCAATTTTGGCAATAATTTATCGCGGAGTAGAGACAATGAATATGATTCTTTACAATCATTGAATAGTTTACTTAAAAGGGGTTTCACGATTTGCTCAAATTTTTCTGAGATTGTTTTTTCAGGAATCAATATAGGTAAGCTTCTTACTGCTGGTTGATTGATTCCAGGTTGGGCAGAATTCGAATTAAGGCTTTTTATGTTCTCAGTCATATAACTTTGATCAAGCCAAAAGTACAAGAATAATTGGTTGATTAGATTATTGGACCTTAAAATAAATACATGTTCATTAATTGCACAAATCTGATGAGGAAAACCATCCATAAACATCGTTTTTCTCCCAAGACTTGCTCCATCTTTATATAACAAGACATCCTCTGACTTGACAATTCCAGATTTTAATTTGGCAAAGAACTCTTCTGATACGAATTTCTCTTTTGAAAAATCATAAAATCCTAACTCATTTATATTTTCGGCTCCAATGCTTGGGATTCCTTCGGCAAGATCACCAACGCCGCCCTTAGGTCTTGATCCACTCTCAATTGAACTTAAAACTTCACTCAAAATTCCAACCCTCCAGCCTCTTGGAATTGGACCCAATTCGCTATCGACCATTTCGCCGGTGGCGCCGGGGTAGCGGAAGTCGACAAACCATTCCTTAAAGATAGCCTGGGCGATGGCTTCGAGGGTGGCATTGGTCTGGCGGTTGAGTTCTATCTTGTCATCTATGTTGGAAAGAACATCAGCAATTCGACGTTGTATTGAAAGAGGTGGAAGTGAAATCTCTAGCCCCCGAATCATGTCTGCATTTAGGTTTTGTTGTGCTCCACCAACTGCCATCGATGCAATCTCTTGAAATCTTGACATCAAATTGTAGTAGACATATCGATAATCAGTAATTTTGTCATTAATGGTCAAATTGCAGCAAGCTTGGTTTGTGGTAATAGGTCTCTTATTAATCGCTATTTTTCCAGCTGTTGCGCCATACATTGCCATTATCACAGAATTTGCTGGAATCCATTTGGCGGACGAATTATTAAGGCCTGCATCTGTGATCTTTGTTTCTGTCTCGTAAATCCTATTGAAATTAACCTCTTGTGTCTTCAGCCAAGGTATTGATCCACCATAATAATCAGGATTGCGCGTTGACGGAGTGCCGCCAGAAACAATTTTAGTGCATATATCGCTAATTCTTAGCGTTCTACATTTTTCAGAATTCATACCCAATCCCCTTTAACTTCTGGCGGATGCGTGGTTGAAGATTTTCATTGCCCGCTATTTGGCATGCCAATTGAGTCTTATGCAAGATCACCATAATGTGCCTGATTCACCCTTTTTGGGTACATAACCGGGTTGATATGGGAACGAAACGCTGCTTTTGTTATCATTTCGCCGAAGGACACCAAGAGATTTTATCATGTCCGATTTTTCCCCTTTTCACTTGATCAACCGGCTATGTAAAGAAAATGCCAATTTGTTTCCATTTGAAGCCTGATATGTAAACGAAATGTCACTTTTGGTTACATATTGCCGGTGATACAGGCAAGTTTTCCGCTTTTGTTGACAATTACGAAGACTGCAGGGGTACCTCATAATAATTAAACCTGTTCCTCAGAAGTCATGATCTCGACTTCCTCACCTTCAGAGTTCGCCTGCGAGTCTTTTGCGAACAGATTAAACAACGGTGCGTTTATGTAGTAATTAGAAGTGCCAATCTTTGCTTTTTGCAGGAAACCATTCTTCACTAATGCACCCAGATATTTGCTGGCTGTCGGACGCGTGACTTTGAGATCTCTCATAACGAAATCAATCTTGGTATAGGGGTGCCTGAACAGGTTATTAATCAAGTCCTGACTATAGATTTTTGGCAATTTTTCGCGAATGCCATGTTTATATTGCAGCATCAACTCCCTTATTGCATTGATTAAAACAATGGTTTCTTTAGAGGTTTGTTCCACTGCGTCGAGCATGTATAGGACCCAGGGTTCCCAATTACCAGTTTCTGGCAGTGTCCGTAAAAGGGTGTAATACTCACTCTTATTACGGATAATGTAGCGGCTCAGATATAGAATTGGCAATCGCAACAGGTCAGAAAGGACAAGAAACAAGACATTGATGATTCGCCCGACTCTTCCATTACCGTCATAAAACGGATGGATGCTTTCGAATTGATAATGAATGACTGCCATCTTTACGAGTGGGTCTATGTCTTGAATTTCAGGTTCATTGATGTATTTCACGAGGTTATCCATCAAACGACGCACTGTCTCATAATCTTGTGGCGGGGTATAGACAACTTCGCGTGTGGCTGGATTGATCAGCCGGGTGCCAGGCAGTTTTCGTATCCCCTGGCTGGAGGGGACCAACCTGGAGTGTATTCCCAATACATGGTTGACTGTGAGCATGTGATTTTGCCTGACCAACTCGAAACCAAATTTCAGTGCGTCTGAGTATTGGCTGACTTCCTTGGCAGCCGGATCACTGACAATGTCTCCAAGTACCTGTTGTTTGAACATGGCATCTTGAGTAGTGATAATGTTTTCAATCGCTGAACTGTACTTCGCTTCTTGTAATGCCAGGGTTTCGATCAGAATCGATTGGTTAGGAATGGAAACAGCAAATCCCTTTAGTTCTGCAAGCTGGCGATGAGCCAGGGCGAGCTTCTTTAAGATCGCGGTTGTTTCTTGTAAATTTGAAGGTGGCAGGGATTCAAGGTTAGATGTCATAGCCAATTCCTTTCAAATTCTCGCGGATGCGTTCCTGGAGTTCGATGCCTTTGGCAAATTGTTCTGCCAATTGCGCGGTCAGGGTTGCCATCTTCTCTTCAAAGGGGACGCCGTCGTCTTCGGCTTCTTCCGTGCCAACGTAGCGCCCGGGCATCAGGACGTAGTTATTGGCGCGCACTTCGTCCAGCGTGGCAGCCTTACAGAAGCCAGGCACATCAGCATATTTGCCTCCTTCCCCGCGCCAGGCGTGATAGGTGCCGGAGATTTTGGCGATATCCTCATCCGTGAATGCTCTGTTGCGCCGGGTAACCATGGTCCCAAGCTTACGGGCATCGATGAACAGGATTTCGTTGGAGCGGTTGCGGAAATCAAGGCGGGAGTGAACCCCGCCCGTACTACGGTCGCGCGCCAGGAACCACAGGCAGGCTGGGATCATGGTGTTGTAGAAGAGCTGGGCTGGGAGAGCGACCATGCAGTCCACGATGCCAGCTTCGATCATGTTTTTGCGGATCTCCCCTTCGCCGCCGGTGTTGCTGTTCATGCTGCCATTCGCCAAAACGATGCCGGCAGTGCCGGTTGGGCTGAGTTTGTGGGCGAAGTGCTGCAGCCAGGCGTAATTGGCGTTGCCAACCGGAGGTACGCCATACTTCCATCGGATATCATCGCGCAACTGTTCTCCGCTCCAGTCGCTGACGTTGAAGGGCGGATTAGCCAGCACAAAATCTGCTTTCAGGTCAGGGTGGCGGTCATTCAGGAAGGTATCGCCTAATTCCAGTTGGGCATCGATGCCGCGGATCGCCAGGTTCATGCGTGCCAGACGGAGCGTGGTAGGGTTGGACTCCTGCCCGTAGATGGAGAGGTCCTTGATGTTGCCTTGGTGGTTGAGCACGAATTTTTCGCTCTGCACGAACATGCCTCCGCTGCCGCAACAGCCGTCGTAGACACGCCCGTTGAAGGGCTCGATCATTTCCACCAGGAGCTTGACGATGCTGGCGGGCGTGTAGAACTGCCCGCCTTTCTTGCCTTCAGCGTCAGCGAACTGACCCAGGAAGTACTCGTAAACCCGCCCGAGCAGGTCTTGTGATTTGAGAGCGTCTTGTTGGAAACCAATTGTGCCGATCAGGTCTATCAGCTCGCCAAGCCGCTGTTTGTTGAGCTCCGGGTCGGCATAGATTTTGGGCAGGACGCCTTTGAGGGGTGGGTTGATGCGCTCGATGGCATCCATGGCGTCATCGAGGAATTTGCCGATCTTGGGCTGCTTGGCGCGGTCCTGCAGGTATTGCCAGCGGGCGGTTTCGGGCACGAAGAAGACGTTGTTTGCCAGGTACTCATCCGCGTCTTCGGGGTCTGCGCCTTCGTATTCACCCTTGTTTTCCACCAACTTTTGATACAGGTTGTTGAACGCGTCGGAGATGTATTTGAGAAAGATGAGCCCAAGCACAACGTGTTTGTATTCGGCTGCGTCCATGTTTGAGCGTAATTTGTCCGCGGCAGCCCAAAGAGTTTTTTCCAATTCGTTGTTATGGGTCATGTGCTTCTCCCTTGGTTGCCTGCCCTCATTTCAGGTGAGATGGCAAGGTTCTATAAATTATACCTGAAGGACCCTGCCCGATTGTGGTTTCTCCTGAAATAAACCGGCACACCACCTTGTTTAGCCCTTCCGCGGAGCTGGGTGCATCCGCAAGGGCAATACTGAAAGCCATCAGTACGTATAGCACTGATGGTATCAGTTATGTATGACCTTTCATAGTTACTCCTTTCTCTCGACCTTATTGTTGAATTTCAGAACAGGTGGATGGTTCAAAAATGGTACAAGCCAAAGTCCGCAGGAGTAGTCTTTAGAGCTCGGAAATTTGATTTAGATAACGCTCGCGCAGCAAGTCGATGGGCTGGAGGGAATTGGACTGGTCATCCCGGAAATACCAGGCTCTCCAACCGTTGGCTGGACCGTTGCGCAGGGCGCGTGCCATGGCATGGATGGAGCCGCGGCGACCGTTGAGCACCAGAGAGCCGTCCGCCTGAACCGTGGCTTTCTGCTGTCCCTCAGCGCCGAAGAAAAGCGCGTCGCCCGGATTGATGAAGCCCTGTTCAACCAGGGTGCCGAAGGGCACGCGCTGGCGCTTGCGCGGGTCGGGCGTAACGAAAACCGGAGCGTTAAACTCGAGCTGCATGGCAGATTCAAGGCGTTTCCGCGCCACGCGGATGTAATTTGGTTCCAGTTCGATGCCGATGAAATGCCGCTGAAGCTTCTTTGCCATCGCGCCTGTGGTGCCTGTGCCAAAGAAGGGATCCAGAACAACATCCCCGGGCTCAGTGGTGGCAAGCAGGACGCGATAGAGCAGAGCCTCTGGTTTCTGAGTGGGATGGGCTTTTTTACCGTCTTCCTTCAGACGTTCCTTGCCCGTGCAAATCGGTAGAAACCAGTCCGAGCGCATTTGCAGGTCATCGTTCAGGGCTTTCATGGCGCGGTAGTTAAAGGTATATTTCGCTCCCGCTTCTTTTTGCGCCCAAAGGAGCGTCTCGTGGGCATTGGTGAAACGCACCCCACGGAAGTTCGGCATTGGGTTGCGCTTGACCCACACGATATCGTTTAATATCCAATAGCCAAGGTCCTGGAGGATGCTGCCCACGCGATAGATATTGTGATACGAGCCGATCACCCAGAGCGTGCCAGTGGATTTGAGCACACGCCGGCACTCGCTGAGCCATTTGCGGGTGAAGTCGTCGTAGGCGGCGAGGCTCTCGAATTTATCCCACGCCTCCACCACGCCATCCACTTTGCTGACGTTTGGTCGCCAAAGGTCGCCCTGCAACTGCAGGTTATAGGGCGGATCAGCAAAAATCAGGTCTACCGACTCGGCTGGCAGGGATGGAAGCACCTCAAGGCAGTTGCCTTCAATGACGGTATCAATCCAAGGGGAAAGCGGATTTTCGGACATGGTGATTCAATTGTACCCGCAAGAGAGTCAGATTTAGGATAACTTGTTTTACCAACACGCCGAAGCACACGGTTTTTCGCTTTTCTTTGCGGATTTGAATATAATTCTCCATCAGGAGCACAATCAATGACCTCACTCACCCCCGCTTACCCCAAGACTTTCTCCTACTATCACCCCATCCACGTCCGCTACGCCGATTTGGACACCCTCCTGCACGTGAACAATGTCACCATCATGCAGTACGTCGAATCCGCCCGCATAGGCTATTATCGCGCCGCGGGGATTTGGGACGGCAGTATGACTGGCGGATTCGGGATGGTTGTCGCCTCGGTGCACATTGATTTTCTCGTATCTATCCAGTTTAGCGATGAAGTCCGTGTTGGCGTTCGGGCATCCCACGTTGGCGCTAAAAGCATGCGGTTCGAGTTCCAGGTGGAAAGCGCGGATGGAGAAACTGCCTTTGCCCGCGGAGAGGTGGTGATGGTTGCCTTTAACAACGCCGAAAACAAATCGCGCCGGGTCCCGCAGGAATGGCGCGAAAAATTAGCTGCCTTTGAACAGAACGAAAAATTCCTGTCCTGAATGTTAGGGCGGGTTTGCTTCTATTTATAAAATCGGACATGACAAGATAAGGAACTACACGCATGAACCAAAAACAACATCCCGCACTACCCGATATCGACATCCCATACATGATTGACTTCCTCGTCAGGCTGCTCAACACGCCCAGCCCAACCGGTTTTTCGGGCGAGGCTATCCGGCTGGTGGAAAAGGAACTCGCGGCTTTCCCGGAAGTCCGCACGCAATGGACCCGCAAAGGCTCCCTCCTTGCCTTTCTGCCCGGGCAGGACGGCACTGACGCGCCCGTCAGGCGCGGGCTCACCGCGCATGTGGACACCCTCGGAGCGATGGTGCGCGAGATTAAAGCCAGCGGCAGACTCGAACTGACCAACGTCGGCGGATTCGCCTGGGCAAGCGTGGAAGGCGAAAACTGCCTGGTGCACACCCGTGAAAAAGGCACGGTACGCGGAAGCTTCCTGCCATGTAAAGCGTCCGTCCATGTTTACAATACCGTGCGCGAAGACAAACGCGACGCTGCCAGCATGGAAGTGCGCCTTGACGCTCCGGTCTCATCCGCGGCGGAAGCGCGCGCGCTCGGCATCGAAGTGGGCGATTTTGTGTCGTTTGACCCGCGGGTGGAGGTAATCAACGGCTTTGTCAAGTCGCGCCATCTGGACGACAAGGCGGCGGTCGCCAATCTTTTGGCTGCCATTAAAGCCCTGCACGATAACGGATTAAAACCCCGCGAGGGCACCTGCCTCCTCTTCAGCAACTATGAAGAGGTCGGTCTGGGAGGCAGCAGCGATTTCCCTGAAAGTATGGAGGAACTGCTCACGGTGGATATGGCAGCCATCGGAGAAGGTCAGACATCGGATGAATTTCATGCCAGCATTTGCGTCAAGGACAGGGGCGGTCCATATCACCACGAGTTTTCGAACAAGCTGCGCGACCTTGCTGCCGCATATGATATTCCGGTGAAAGTGGATATTTACGTGAATTACAGCTCTGACGGCAAGGCGTACTGGCACGCCGGTGGACACGCAGCCGTCGCGCTGATTGGTCCGGGCGTGGATAGCTCCCACCACTACGAACGCACCCACACGGACGCCCTGGTGGATACCACACGTTGGATCCTGGCATATTTGCTTTCTTAGCGCGCGGGATTGCGCAGCCCGGATCAGCAAACTAACGTGTATAAAACTTCCCGTTCAAAAGACGGGAAGTTTTTATTGTTTACGCTTTTTTCGATAATGGGAAGACTGTCTCGAATTCAGATCTTTACCTCTGTGTGCCCGGTAAGCTTATCCCGCACCCAGCAAACCGCCTGGTCGACGTGCTGCGGGCTGGATACAAGATCGAGGTTATCCGTGTTGATGATCAGCACCGGGCACTGGTTGAAGGCATTCATCCAATCTTCGTATAAGTCATTCAGACGGCTCAGATAATCCCTGGAGATTCCCGCCTCATACTCGCGTCCGCGTTTGGCAATGCGGTGCTGCAGCGTGTCCACTGATGCCCGCAGGTAAACCATCAGTGTCGGTGGCGGTAAAAGTGCAGCGAGAATGTGATAGAGGTCCTGGTAGACCGAATAATCCCGCAGGTTCAGGTCTCCCTGCAGGTAGAGGTTGCGCGCGAAAATCTCCGCGTCCTCATAGACGCTGCGGTCCTGCACCACTGAGCCCTCAGCCAGCAGCAACTGCTTGTGGATTTTGAGCCTTTGGGTCAGGAAATACACCTGGGAATGGTAGGACCAGCGCTCCATGTCTTCGTAAAAGTCCGCCAGGTATGGGTTCTCCTGGTGCGGTTCATAGAATGGCGTAAAACCCAAGCGTTCGCTAAGAATTTTCACCAGTGTGGTCTTGCCCGAACCGATATTTCCCGCGACAACGATAAATTTTTCCACGATACGCTCTGCTCCTGCTGATTTTTGCTCAGGCATCACGCTGAGACAGAGCTAATTATAAGCAGTTCAGTGCGATGTTGGAAAGCATTTGAATGCCCTAGTGTTTTTTATGGCTGCAGCGAGAATCAAACAGGGCTGATGAATGATCAGCCCTGTTTGGTGTGTTTCTCAGGTCTTAGTCTCTCTGTACCAGTGGAAGGTAAATGTAGTGATCAATTGGCGGCACGCTGGTTGCCGTGGCTGTTGGAGTTGCCGTGTGGGTAGGCGTGGCTGTTGGGGTTGCCGTGTGGGTAGGTGTGGCTGTTGGGGTTGCTGTGTGAGTAGGCGTGGCTGTTGGGGTTGCTGTGTGAGTAGGTGTAGCTGTTGGGGTTGCTGTGTGAGTAGGTGTAGCTGTTGGGGTTGATCCTGAGATTATGAAGAAAATCGCTGTAGGAGGTCCCCAGTTTCCGGCATCATCCAGAGACTCAACGAAGAGTGTGTGCCGACCAGCAGTTAATCCGTCGGTGGAGAGTTGGAATGTACCGCTGTACACCGGCACCTGAGTGAGCAGGTCAATATCCGTTTCGGTCGATCCAGGAATCCAGGAAGGTTTGTCGATCGAATATTGGATGGCTGTGATGGTATTGGCTGGAACTCCTGACCCCTCGGTGCTGTAGCGGGTGTCGTCAGCGGTGTAGTGGACAACAATAGTTTGTCCTGGATCCACACTGGCAGGATCTACAGAAAGATTCGTCACCTCAGGTCCATGGGTCAGACGATAGGGACGGCGAGCGATCTTGATCGCCCGCAGCAAAGCTTGCTGGTTATCCGGATTAATTTCGCTTTCGAATGTGTTGCAATTCTGATGGAAGCTATCCCCAACCTCAATGCAGAAACCTGGTACACCCAACTCACCATAAGCCCAGTCGTCTGTCGAACCGCGAGTCAGGTACAGACCACTCGACTTCTCCGGACTGTATCCGTTATAGTAGGCGAATTTATAGCTCATCGCGCGCAGACTGGCATGATTCGGTGCATTATTATAGGTGTATCCCCAGGGCCAGAGCACAAGTTCTGAATAACTGTGCAAATCTATAAACATTCCGGTAGCGGTTATTTCATCGACGGGATCACTGGGATTGGACCCTTTCTGATCTGGGAAAATGCTTCTAGCATAATCTGTGATTGCATCAGTCTCTGGCTCTGAACCGGCGCTCGGTCCAGGATAAGTAGAGTAGCATTGGCTACTGCCGCCTGCCCACATAAATGGATAATTGCGGTTCAGGTCTGCTCCCCGCCCATTTTGTCCAGTTCCTCCAGGGCAGTAATTATTATTCGTGTTCTTACGCCATAACCAGCTTTGGTTTGCTTCATCCTGCAGCCTGCTATCCGGATTTGTAGACAAGACCAGGTGGACACGGTTGTAGTCCAGGAGCCACTTTATGTCAGCGTCTGTTTCATAATTCGCGAGCAGGTATTCTGCCAGGCGAAGGTTCAGTTCCGGCGGCGCCCACTCGCGGGCATGAATACCGCTGATAAACATCGCGTCTGACTTCAGTGTGGCCGCAATACTCTTATTGGTTAATAACAGGACTTCCATATCCCAGCCGGCATTTGAATTTTGGGTCTTTTCCCAGGAATCGCCAATATCAATCAATTCCACCAGGTTGGGATAGTTTTGCGCGAGCGTTTCCGCAGAAGTATAAATCTCGGCAATAGTTCTGTAACAGGGAAAACCTGGTATTCCTGAGGTCTGCCCCGCCAAAGGCTTGACCTCGGTATTGATCAATGCAGTATAAGGGACATCAACCATCCAGGTGAATCCTTCTGCTGCAAGAGCATCGCGGGTGATTTGATTGCTGAATATCCTGACTGTTTGGGTTTCAGCATCGACTTCCACTACATCATATCGATTTGCCAGATCAGCTAGTTGATTCCGGTCTACGTAGCGCACGATCAGAACCTGCTGCTCCGGCAGATGTTCGCGGGCAAACACAGCTTCAGAATGAATTAATTTGGTGAGTAGTAGAACAGCAACAATCCCCAACAGACACGAACGCAATACTCTTTTGGACATTTTTCTTCTTAAAAGCAAAGGCAGGACTCAAAAGTACACAGAACTGCTCTTTCTAAAAACAAACCCGATTTTAGCACAGGATCAGTTAAAACTTGCCTCTTTAATCAAAGTTATTCGTTTAATTCGGTTTGACGCGAAATCATTCGCAGACTGTCGAGAAAATCTCCGCCTTCCTCTTTTCTTTCATCAACCAAATCCTGTAGTGTGGTGCCTTTAAGCTGCTGAGCGAGCACATCTTTAGTCCGCATCCAAAATTTGTAGAGTTGACAGGTTTCCGAGAACGAACAAAATTTCTGATCGTCAAGGCATCCCATCAATTGAATGGGACCGTCCACCGCCGTCAACACGTCGTAGACCGTTATTTCAGACGCCGGTTTCGTCAGCGCCACCCCACCCCGAGCCCCCCGCCACGTGGTGAGCAGCCCCGCATTAACCAACTGGGTATTGATGCGTGAGAGAAAAATGCGCGACATATTCATCTCTTCAGCAATGACACTCGATGGCACTCGTTTTCCGACCCCCAAACGGGCAAGATAAAGCATTGCTCTGAGAGCGTAATCCGCTTGATTTGTAATTTGCAGTGACATGGGATGCTTGCCTCCAATAATACCAGTGGATTCTATCACAAAGGTAATATTTCCATGCTTGTTTTTGCAAATTAGTTTCTGTTTCAAAAGTCGATAGAATGGAGATATGCGACAAAAAAGAGAGTTCCTGTCATAATTGGATTTGCGAAAAAACAAGAAGGAGGAACTCTCAAATGACAGACGCATCTGTCTCAATAATTATAACGGTAAAAGCAGGGGAAGTGAGCGAAACGATTGAGAAATTATGGCGTTTTACTGAAAAGCCAGATTTGTTTGCCGTCGGTCTGCACCTGCAGCCAGAGGTAATCCCGCGCCCAGAGCGCGAAAGGAGCTTTTTCCCGATCTCCATCGCCTGTCAGCACTCTCACCTGAGCATCGAATTCCGCCTGATTCTGTTCTTCGGGCTGAATAACGAGAGAAGCCGACGACAACATGTCTTCCTCTGCACCAGCAAAAGTTACCCGGGCGGTGAAATCTTCCTGACGGATCAGCAAGGACCCTAAATTCCCATCGACAATACCGAATTCCATGCTGCCCTGCTGAAAAGTGAGCATTTCTTCGCCCGTCAGACGCGTTTGCGGGATGCTTTCAGCCGCGAAGGCGTTCCACAAGCGTTTTGAGATCTGTCGCTCCGCGGGATCGCAGCCCCACAATACCTGTCCAACACGCACCTGCCGGGTCAAGCCGAACAAACCGCTAAGTTGATCCTGTCGGCAGGATGGAATGATGACAACCTCAAGCCTGCGCCCAAATGGCGGCAAAAGCGGTTCAATCTGTTCGCTCAATATCGCCGGCTCCGATTCGCCGTTGACTAACAAATACTGCCCACTGGAATCCCGCGCAAGCAGCATGGGGGTATCGGATTGCCCAAAAACCGTCAGGCTCAGTCTGCCATTCGGAAGCGCCGACACACTCGCCCAAAGCGCAACGCTCAAACTGCCAAGCCCAAGCAGAACAAAGGCTGGTTTTGTCAGAAGTCCCAGCCATTTCCGCCAGAGCATCCCAAACGCCAGAAAGCCAAAAAGCAAATAGACCAGCAGTACCCAGGCAAAATCCATTTTTGGAATTTGCAGGGTTTGAGGAAACCGGCTGGCAAGCCAGAAGACCATCCGATTAGTATAGGCGGCAAAGGGCCAGGCTGCCCATCCGAACGCTTTTCCCATGGGCAGGCTGATGAGCCCGAAGGTCACCGCTATCAATCCCAAAATCATGACCAGCGGCTGGACGGGCAGAATCAGCGGGTTGGCAATCAGGAATACCCAGGAAAACTGTCTGAAGTGATAGAGCAGCAGGGGCATCACGGATGCCTGCGCCACAAGAGTGACCACGAGGTAATCCCCAATCCAATCGCTGAAACGAGCGCTGAACTCCTCCCCAAAGCGCGCATTCAGCGAGAGCGTCAGCCTGGCGCGCAAAGGTGGCACGAGCAAAGCCAAACCTAGCGTCGCCACCGCGGAAAGTTGAAATCCGACATCCCAGGGAATGTGGGGATTTATCAGCGTCATCAACAAGACGCTGATTCCAAGGTTATTGAGGCTGTTGCCGCGCCTGGCAATGGAAGCGCCGAAAACTGTAAACGCGCCCATGAACGCCGCGCGCACCACAGAGGCGTCTGACCCAACCAAAACAGTGTAGAGCAGCAGAACGATGATGGTAAGCCATCTGCCTTTTTGAGCCCCTAGACGGCGGGTGAACACATGCGCCACAATGCCCGCCAGCACCGCCATATTAAAACCAGAAATCGCGATAATGTGACTCGTGCCAGTGATGGAATAAGCTTCTCGCGCAGTCGGTGAGATATGGCTTTCATCGCCCAGCAGAATGCCGCGCAGCAGCGCGTTTTCCGGAGCCGGGAAGATGGCGTCAATCACTTGAGCCCCTCGCTCGCGCAACCCAAACAAAAATCTGAAAAGCGGATTTCCGCCGCCTTTTTCCAAGAGTCTGACTCGACCGAATTGGCTGTAGGTGTAAATCCCGCGGTGTTCCAGATAATCCCGCCAGAAACCTCCCGAACCGGGTGGAGGAGACATCAATTCCCCTGTCACTTCGAGGCGATCTCCGTAGCGGAAGTCGAACCCTAGCGGCAGGGAAATCATCACCTTCCCGCTGACTTTCTGACTGCTGCCATCCCCTCTTTCAATGCTTTCAGCGGAAATTACGTAGCGGACTGAAGAACCGGATGGTTCAGGAGGGCTGGTGAGCGTTCCTCTAAAACACACGATTCCCTTGCCTATGCTATTGCGGATATCCGCGATGCCATCTCCCGGCAGGCTCAATTGATAGAGCATGGCGGTCAGACAGCAAACCATCATCAGCATGGAGGCTGGCACTTTGCGCAGAGGTTTCTGGCGCGGGATAGCAAGGAGCAGCACCAGGCATAGCGCCCCTGCCCCCAACCAATGCTCCCATTCAAATGACAGCCAATCTGAAAGCAGTGAGCCCACGATGGCAACCAAACCCAGCCAGAAAAAAGGCATGAACGCGGGGATGTGAACCTTCGTGTCTTTTTCTGCCGGCTGATTGGTTGCTGAGCCAGGTGATGTGGCAGTCTCTGACAACTGCTCGGGCGCACTGCTGAGGCGCATTATCAGTGAGCTTCCTGCAAGATGTCCAAAAGCGATTCCAGCGCCTTTTGCGCCAGTTGTTCTTTCACTTCCTGGCGGCTTCCTTGAAGTTGGAAGAGATACTGGAGTTCCTGTTCGCCAAACGAAATACCGCACCAACTTGTGCCAACAGGTTTGGTGGGGGTGGCGCCACCCGGACCGGCAATACAACTGACGGAGAGACCGATATCCGTGTTGAAAGCTCTGCGCGCCCCCTGCGCCATTTCCCTCACCACCTCCGCGCTTACCGCACCAAACTGTTTCAGGGTCTCCCAACGCACACCCAGCAGCTTGACCTTGGCCTGATAAGCATAAGAAACGATCCCTCCCATAAAGTATTCTGAAGAACCCGGAACGTTCGTTACGCGGTGTCCAATCAGTCCGCCGGTGCAGCTTTCGGCAAGAGCGAGCGTCAGCTTCTTTTGAAATAGGATCTTCCCGATTTGAGTTTCCAGATTGTCATTTTGCATAGATGCCTCCACTACCACGGACCGTGTTTGTTGAATGTCGAGTGTGTTCCAGACCTCAACCAGGTCATGCGCGCGGATGTACTTGGCTGCTGAAGGGCTGAGAAAACCCTCCGCTACCAGGTTTTCGGGGTCCTCGCCGGCTTCGAGCCGGGCTCTGATTTCCCGCGAGGAAATTTCCGGAATCGCAAGTTCATCCAGATAGACCAAATCTGCCCCCTGAGCCTGCAGATTGCGGAGATAAACAGGATTGGGTTCAAAACCCATGCGCGGACTGATGACCAGCATGGCAGTTTTGATCAGCCTCTCCCATTGAAACCACTTCCCAAAACTTGGTTCCTCACCGCAAAAGCTATCAACGCCAATCAAAAAAGCGAGTTTTAGTCCCGAATCAACCTCTCTTCGCAAGACATCCAGCGTCTCGGAGGTAAAGTTGGGACGATTGGATTTCAGCGCAAGTGATTCTTCCAGGCGGCTAACGTCTATTTTCAGTTCCGGCTGTTGTAAACCGCGCTTGATTTCCTCCGCAGCCAGTTCACAGAGACCAAAGCGATACTCAAAGGTCAGCGGAAGTGAACGTTTGATCATATCCTGCAAGTTGTGATGGCGGAAGACCGGCATCAGCATGACTTCTGCCACTTGCTCCCCGCGGGCTTGCAGGGCGCGTACTGCTTCGGTCACAAGGTGAACATGTCCCTGGTGGACAGGATCCGCGGAAGTGCCGAAAATCAGCAGGATGGACTGATTATTCTTTGTCATGCGCGGCTCCTGATATCTGTATTCGCTCAACCGCTTCCAGCCAGAGTGCGCTGCTGACATCGCTGGGCATACGCCAACCTGTCCTTGGTGAGAGGCTGATTTCGAGCAACTGCGGTCCGTCCGGGCTGGCAGAGCGCTTGAACTGTTGGCTGAGAAAGCGCTGGTAAAAATTCCTTAGAGTGGTCAAAATTTGGGCGGGCGAGTAATCCTTCTTGAAGCATGTCAATGCAGCCTCAAAAACCTCGTCCGGGGGCATGTTTTTACCAATGGCGTAGAACAGGAAGAAGTCGTGCAGCTCGTAAGGTCCGAGGATGTCTTCGGTTTTTTGGGGCGTCACGCCGGTATCGTCCAGAGGCAGTAGTTCCGGCGAGATGGGCGCTTCCGCTATTTTTCTTGCAATCGTCTCCCCTTCCTGTCCGAAAAGGAATCTGCCAGCCCACACCAGGAGGCGCAGCAGCAGGGTTTTCGGCAACCCGCAGTTGACGTTGTACATGCTCATGTGGTCGCCATTGAAAGTGTTCCAGCCAAGAGCTATTTCGGAGAGATCGCCTGTGCCCACCACCAGCGCATGCTGCTGATTGGCGAGGTCCATCAGAATTTGCGTGCGTTCCCGAGCCTGAGCGTTTTCAAAGGTCAAATCGTGGAGACCTGGAGGGTGATCAATATCGCTGAGGTGCGCGGATACCGCAGCGTCGATAGGGATGGTCATCTGCGTTACACCCGCCAGACCAGCCAGCGTATCGGAGCGTTCGCGCGAGGATTGGCTGCTGCCGGGACCGGGCATCTGAATTGCCAGGATTCCTTCCTTTTTCAATTCCATCCGGTCGAAAGCGTGACAGCATACCAACAGAGCATGACTCGAATCAGCGCCGCCACTCAGTCCCAGAACGACTTTCTGTTGGCGCGTGTGCATCAGGCGGCGCATCAATCCTGTCGACTGGATTTCCAGCAGACGAGCATACTGATTCTCGGGTTCATCGCTGCGGAGGAAAGGCAAGCGTACAGGCTGATTATTTTTTCTCTCGTGGTGATTCGTTTTGTGCGATAGTTCACCCGCAGGAAGACAAACAGCCTGAATGATTTGTGTTTCAAAGGTAAGTTCCCGGGCTGCCGCGAGACACAGTCCATCCTGCCAAATTTCAGCCTTGCCGGAATAGACCTGATCAGTGGTAGACTCGCTGGCGCCCGCTGAACAAATGACCGTTACGCCCTGCCGCGTGGCAGGATCGTATGCAGTTTGCGGATTTTCCACAGCTGGCGCGAGGGCTGGCAGATTAATCAGATTGATTAAAAGTTTAGCCCCGCGTGAGGCTGACTGCTGCTGCCCAAGCAAGATTTCCGCTTCTCCAAAGCGAAATGGTGGAGCGATAAGCGGCGCCGGCAGTTCGCCCCAATGATGCTGCCTATCACACATTGCTGCCTTGTCCGCTGAGCTCAGCGTTGGGTTTTCGGGAACCGGCGCGAGCATCAGCGTTTGTATCTGACCATTCCCCAGAATCGCCAGCCCTTCAAAAATATCTTCCTCTATTCTCACCGGCAACCCCAGCAGTACTTTGACAGGTTTATCGATAGTCAACAGAGATAATTCGCGCAAGGCTTGCAGCGCTGCGGTTTGCAGTAGCCTCTGGCGGAAGAGATCGCCGCAGCTCGCGCCGGTCAGACATAAACGGGGAAATATAATCCAGTCGGGAGAGTCGGCTTCAAGACTGATCAGCGCTTCCTGAATCCGATCGCGATTGAAAGCGATATCCGCCACCCGAAGTTGCGGGACAACGACTGCCAAACGTAAAGTTGAATGATTTGACGCATTACTGTTTTCCATGTCGCGCCTCTTGCTTAATCATAACAAGTTTTTTAGAGGCTGCTGTAAAATTAGTACGTTATTCAGAAATACAGGAGCTGTGTTCATGAAGTTTTGCCTACGTTCCATTCGCTTTCTGTTGATTGCTGTTTTGATTAGTTTTATCGGCATCACTCCAGCCTCTTCCCAAAAATCCGTCCAATTCCCCGACCCGTACGAATGCTATCAATCGATTGAAGTCATCCAAACCCGCCTGTCTGAGCTCGTCTCCCTCTATCCTGATCTGGCTCGTCTGAAAACAATTGGGTGGAGTTATGAAGGCCGTCCTATCCAGGCGCTCCAACTCGGCAGGGAGGTTGAAACCAACTCCAGACCAAAGCTCGTGCTCATCAGCGGACTCAAGGCAAACGCGCTGGCTCCCGTCGAGCTCAATTTACAATTTGCAGAGCATCTGTTGAATTCCTATGAACAAGATGCAAACATCATCTGGCTGCTGGATCAGACGGAAATTCATTTGATCGTTGTTGCTAATCCGGATGGTCGGTTGATCGCGGAGCAAGAATTAATGACTGACAACGTTCCCGTCTGGACTAAGAATCGTAATCCTTATAATTGTGCTACTGGTAATGGCGGGGTCGCACTTGATCTGAATTTTTCTTATGAATGGGCTGCGGTAAATACGGATGCC